>ENA-OWLI01000017-OWLI01000017.1-metagenome-genome-assembly--contig:-NODE-17-length-31168-cov-6.689390_pt1 | contig 31168 bp, 39 predicted proteins | sample MGYA00245346_ERZ651096 | MGnify/ENA primary metagenome ERZ651096 (study PRJEB26857, sample SAMEA4031766) | metagenome | biome: human; feature: oral; material: saliva | place: Philippines | collected 2014 | study...
CGTTATCAAATTAGACATAATCCATGTCTAATGTATTGCATATTCGCTTGTCAATAGAACATTACCGGTAATGTTTTTCATGTATCTTGTCTCTTAGATTCATTCTAGAGATAGCGAATACAATTCAAAATTTATTTATGTTTTTAAATGTCTATTCTCTTTTACTATTAGGGGATAAGGCATTGGAGATTCTAAAGAATGGATATCTACATCAATAATCCTACGCCCCACAGTTTCCACTTGGGTACTAAGGATCTGTCTGGTAGACCTCAATCCGTCGTTTCTATCCCACGTGCTCCGCACATGGCTTTCTGCCCTTTCTACAGTGAGAAAGGTCCTGTTGAAGAAGTGGTGGTAGATGGTACTGCCTTTACCAAACTGTTTGGTAACAAAACGTTGGATCCTCTTTATAAATACTACAACCACTCTTCTGTATTCATCGAAGGTATGCTGGCTGATGGCGGTACCATCATTGCTAAACGTATTGTACCTGAAGGTGCTGAACGTAAAGCAGGCTTGCGTCTGTCTTTGGAATACGTTGAAGTAGAAGTCGATGAATACGAACGTGATCCTTCTGGTCAATTCCGTTTAGATCGTGGTCAAAAAGTGACCACTGGTCGTAAAGTCCCTGGTATTTCTTACCGCTGGGTCTTGGAAGAATTGAAACCAGAAATCGTGACTCTGTCTAACCGTACGATTCAAAACTCTGGTTTGGGTCATGCTGCCACTAACCAAGTCGACTTCTCTGTAGAAGGTGTAATTGGTAAACGTTATCCTATCCTGGACTTCGAAGTCAGCTCCTCCGGAGCATGGGGTAACTTGACTGGTATTTCTATTTGGGCACCTAAGATCAATGATCAATCCCCTTTGAATACCACTGCTCTGAATGACACAGGCTCTTATCCTTTCCGTCTGCAAGTCTACACCAAACCGAATGTTACAAGCAACAAAACCGTAGAAACTACTGTATTGGGTGCACGCGAAATCGATTTCTCTTTCAAACCAGGTGCGGTATCTAAAGTGGGTACTCGCTATAACTTGGCAGAGACTTTCGTAAACCACTACAACAATGTTCGTTCTGACGATCCAACCATTCCTTCTACTTTCGGTTCTTTCAGCCGTATCCATGTTTACCAACAAAACATTGACACTATTCTGGCAGTCTTCCTGCAAAAAGAATTGGATGTCTCTGGTTCCCAAGTCCCTATTCTGAATCCTCAAACAGGCGAAATGGAAAACGTGACTCGTTACTACGGTGACTTTGCTGCGGTAACTGAAGACACCAAAGCAGATGCTAAATACCTGTTTAACTTGTTTACCGGTATGCACTCTGATGGTCGTCCTTACCAAACCTTCCGTGTGTCTGATAATGTTACCACTACTGAAGGTGAAGTGACTACACTGCGTGAAGGTTCTGTACAGTGGTCTACTGGTGGTACTGATGGCGAAATGAACGATACTAAGTTCGCTGCTGCTGTCGATGCACTTTTGGAAGACTTTGCAGATGAAAACGGCAAATACATGGACGATACGACCTATAACGATTCTGTATTCTACGATACTGGCTATCCGATTGAAACCAAATTCAATCTGAATAAATACCTAGCTAATCGTAAAGACCGTTGGGTATGTGCTACTACGCACGTTTCAGGTGAAGGTATTATCTTGCCTGCTGAAGAGAATGCTCGCTTGGCAGCTATTCGTAACCGTTTGAAACTGTCTCCTGATTCTGCCATCTTCGGTACCCCGACTTTCCGTGCCATCGTGGTTAAAGGATCGGGTAAATTCCGTAGCTCTGTTTCTAGCTACGAAAAACGTGTTCCGCTCTCTTACGAGATCTGCCGTTTATTCACTAAGTACTGGGGTGCCGGTACGGGTCGAGCCAATACTCGTTGGGATCCGACTGAAGGTGACAACAACTACCTGCGTTACTTGACCGATATCTCTAACCCTTGGACGCCTTACGTTCGTCGTAATGAAGCATGGGGTGCTGGTGGCATGTGGGCTGAACGTAGCGAATCTGGTCGCTTCTACTTCCCTGCTATTCGTACGATTTACGAAGACTACTCTTCTACCTTGATGAATGCACGCATCATGTTGTTCCATGTTGAGTTGAACAAAATTGGTGCTGAATTGCGTCGTCGCTTCTCTGGTAAAGACTGGTCACAACTGCGTCTGAAACAAGAAGCTGAATCTTGGTTCTACTCCCAAATTAAAGACAATAAATTTGGTGGTACTATTGAGGTTCAAGGTGAGTTGTACTTCACTGCTATCGATACCGAACGTTCTTGGTCTTGGCACTTTGTTGCACGTGTATACGGCGACAACATCAAAACTGTTCAAACGTTCTACAGTGAAAACTATCGTCGCGAAGATAAGCCTGAAAATTTCAGCGGCATTAGCGCCTAAGTCTATAACTAGGGGTTATTTATTTAACCCCTATTTTATTTCAAAATTTTAAAAGGTAAAAATAAAAATGGCACGTATTGAACCCGTTTTTATGTCTAAAAATACGGGCGGTTTTGCTGATGGTATTCAGGCTCCTGTTGTAGGTCTTATCGAGGGTGGTAACTTCGGTTATGCTAAACAATGGGCTGCTTGGATTAATAATACTCCATACACTTCTCGTCCGCTGATTAGTTTTCTTTTGGAAGCTCCTTTGGGCTTTAAACTTCTTCCTGATGGTAAAGTCCATATCGCTATCTTGCGTAGCCTGGTAGAAACCATTCGCCATCGTATTACTGGTTTGGGACACAAACTTACTGTAGCTACTGACCAAAACCAAGCATTTGGTGGTTCAGGTCAAAAGTACGAAGTATTCACTAACGTGACTGAAGATCCATTGAACGTTTCTATGTCTTTCTGGGAACGTCCAGGTTTGGCTATCGGTCGCTACATGCGTTACTGGATTGAAATGCTGATGATGAACATGGAAACTAAATATGCTTCCATTTCTACAGTAGCTGGTACTGCTGATTACGATGCCATGCCTGACATGTATTCCATGTCTATGTTGTTTATCGAACCAAATGCAACCATGACTAAAGTGGTTCAATCTTGGATCGGTATCAATATGTGGCCTAAATCTTCTGGTGATAACGAAGCCAAACACGATAAAGAAAACCCTTCTGAAACTCGTGAAATTCAAATTGAATTTACTGGTATTTATCATTACGGTCCTGGAGTTGACTTCTTCGCTCAAAAATTCCTTGACAGCATTAAGTTAATCAATGCGAATGCGTATCATGAAGCTGCCATTCATGGTAACATTGGTTTGGATTCTATGGTTGCTGCATCTCGTATGTCTTTTGGGGAAACAGTGAGAACGATAAGTCGCCAACAATTTAAATAAAAATATCCCCGTATTTACGATACTTCTTAAACATTGATATTGTATAATTTTATACTTTGCTATGTTTATGAAGTGGTGAAACATTTTTTAATCAAGATATATTACCACTACTCCAGTTGAGGAGTAGTGGTAATTATCTTTTTTGACCGTTTATACAGGTGTTATTTATCATGAGTAATATTAAAAAAGTTTATAGTACTGAAGAATTAAGGCAGCTAGGGTTTGTAAATAGTAATAAATGTCGATATCTTTGGTTAAATCCAAAAACAAAAGAAGTCTACACAACAATAAGAAATAAATTTATAACAGGAACAAGTTATTTAGATCCAGATACAAAAGAATGGATTACTGTTCCTAAATTATTTAAAGAATTAGAATACCAAGATTTAAACTTTAGTGAGTTTAAAGAAATACCAAACTATACTGAATATCTAATTAATAAGGATGGTAAAGTATTTAGTAAGAAATACCATATGTTAATGGAATCTACAATTGGTAAAAGAGGGTACGTGTATTTATCTTTAGTAAGAGACGATGGTACTAGAAAAACTAAATACATGCATCACTTACTATTGTCTGCTTTCAGACCTGACGAATATTCTAAGGTGACGAAATTTGAAGATATCGGTAATGGAGATACTAGGTATGTTGTTAACCATATTGACGGAAATAAACAAAACAATGACTTAAATAATCTAGAAGTAATCAGTCAGTCTGAAAATGGATTACATGCCGTCAGGAATAATCTTGTAAATAACGTTAGAAAGGTAATGATTAAATTCCATAATGAAAATGGATTAGTAAGAAGCTTTAACTCCATGATTGAAGCTTCTAAGTTCATGGGTTATCACGAGACAACGATTGGACAAAGATTAGATAATCCAGATTACCTTAAGATAATGTGGCCTGATGATACTCAAGTTAAATATGTCGACGATCCTGATTTTGAAAAGCCTGTAATCTATGTTAGAAAAGGAGGAGGTATCACCCATCCTATTGTAGTGATAGATTATAAAACTAATCAATTCATCGAGAAGACTTATCGTAGTCTTACTGATTACTTTAAAGAAACTGGGATTACTTTATCTAGTCTAAAGAAGATGTTAGAGAAGACAAATCAACCTATTCTGAGTAATCTGCAACGGATTAAAAGAATTGATGATTTTTCAGAATGGAAAACTCCTGATAAGTTAGATCCAGTATACGAATTAGCAACTACTTGGAGTAGTAGAACTTATATTATTCTAAATAAAGATGGTAGGGGATTTCCTATTATACTGCTTCCTGATTCCAGAATTAAACTATCTCTAATAGATGAATTAAAACACCTGACTAGAGATATTTTAAGAAATGTAGCAGTTAATCGTTTCTATGTTACTGAACATTATCTTATTATCGACTATGTTTCATTTGTTAAATCTGAATTATACAAAAAATGGAAAGGTCGATATACTGAATATTTATACCTTGGTTATAACTATCCTAGACAACAGTTCAAGTAATGTACTTTAGAAAAGATTCTTTAGTAGCAGAATACTAAACTTACTAAAAAAAATAAGTCCTCTACTCCTTTTTACGGGAGTAGAGGATTTTATTCTTTATGTTTTTAATTAGAAAATAAATAACGATTACTCGTTATCTTCCTTGTTTTTATTAGCACAAATATCAAAACCAGCAATCATGATTACATTGTCAGTTTGACTTTGATCTACTTTAGAAACCATTCCTACTCCATCTACAATATAGACTGGGCGTAAGATCAGATCTTTATGTTGATCAGGATAATCTTCATTTGATAATAGTACTTTAGAGTGACCAGAATGCATATTGACATCTGCCATTACCTGTCCATCTAAAACTTTCAAATGTTTAATATAGCCAACTTTATCTAATTCGATATAGTTCCTTACCCATCTCGTATTTTTATATTTTACTACTTTATCAACAATACCGATAGTCGTCCATTCTTTCTTTACCAGTGTTTCTACTTGTTCTACCAGAGCTTTGATTTTTATCGCTTCTGGATTAACCATTGCTTTCTTAATCAAACCTAGGTTATCATCTATAAGAATACCTTTATCGTAATTGATTTCTTCAGATACTTGATTCTCGTAGAGTTCTTTAAATTTCTGGTTTTGAAATTCATTAGAAAAGAGTTCTTCTAAGTAATCCACATGATCAACACAATCGTAAACAGTACAAAGAAATACAGCAAGATCTTTGTTATTGTTTAAATCTGTTAATAATGTAGTTAATTTCAAAATACTGATTTCAGTTATCTCTTTATACCTTTCTTCGGAGATCGTATTTTTTATAGGAGAATCAGTCCATCGTTTAAAAATTCTAGCAATATCTTCATGCTTAGATTTCTTTTCGTTAATAATCTTTTCGATCCAATTTTTGTAATAATACTTAGGATTTTTATTAACTTGATTCAAGATGTTTTTTAAGTCATCTTTTAATTCAATAAATTTTTCGTTCATTTTTAAATTTCCTTATAAATAGATTTACTATATTAAACTATAGTCGTTTCTTTTTCACCTTTTTCTAGTGATTTATCTACTGAATTAATGATATTCCTAATCAGTTTACCAGATTTACGAATAAATTCTTTGCATGAATTTTTATTCAATTCACTAACAAATTTTTCTATTTTTGTAGTTCCTTCTAACTCACTAATATCCACAAGAATTCGATCATCACTATCCAGAATATAGTATTTCTCGATATCTGAAACAATCTTGTTATTAATAAGATGGTCAAATTTAAACTCTGCACCAATTTGATCTACTACATTAGCAGTATACATCATTTCGAGGGAAATCGAGAATAAAGAGTCATCTTTTAAAACAGTGATTGGATTTGAGAAATTGCAGTAAATAACATAGTAGTGTTCATCAACTCCTTCTTTAGGAATGATGATTTCTTTTTTAGTAATGAGATCTTTATAAGATTCCATTGCTGCTAAATGATCATCATTTTTCTTAAATACAAACATGAATAGATTTATAGTTAGCATTTTAGTTTCCTTTTACACTAATTAGTTTTTGTGAAAATGCGATATTTGCTTCGATTCGATATTCAATTTTAGAATATTGATCAGCAGACGTGATACGTACTACAATCTTTCCTTCTTTATAATCTTTGTGTATTGAGAATCCTTGAGTAGTATGTTCTTTAGCAAAGTGAAAATAATCCCAATAATGAAAAATCAAATCTTCAAATCTTCTGAATGCTGATTCACTTATCATTTTAATATTAATGCGAGTAATGCCTATCATTGCGCTACACTCTATTATAAAATAATCTCCTTGTAGCATCATTGAATTGATTATCGCATTAGTTAATGTTTTATACTGATTAACAAAACCATTTTTGATAGTTGGTTTCAACATTTTGTCGATATATTCTGTATATCTTTCCATGTTAATATCCTTTATATAGTTAGATTAGTTAATCGGTTATCTTAACACAATCAAATGCATAAAGATCACTAAATGATAAAAATGGGTCACTTGTTTTTCCATTTAGAAATAGATATTTAGGAATCAGAACATGACCAGTAATACTAATATCGTTATCACGAATCATGTTTGCGTAAATATTACCTTCCTTACGATAAATGAAATTTACTTTACCAATATCTTTACCTACGGATGTCATGAAAACATTAACACCGACAGAAATGCTATTTCGCACAATACTGAATCCTGGATGACTCATTGAGTATGGATTAATAATATATGTTTCTATAATACCTGTCGGGTCAAAAATAGGAATACCTTTATTGACCAAGTTATTTCTATCCAGATACGTTGTTGTTAATTCATTATCGATACTTAGAATACCAATTCTTGATTTGACGATATCGATAAATTCGTTGTACTCATCGTTATCCAACCGATATGAGGACTGGATAAATCATTTCATTTCAGGATAACTTTCTGGTTTGGTTATTTTATATACTAGCATTTGTGCTGTATAGAAATAGATATCTTTTACGATAACTTCTCGTATCTCATTAGAAGGAATTCTTCTTACATGTTGTAATCTAGATACTAAGAAATTACATACAGTGCTCTAGCTAATGAATATGCTTGATCTACCTTATATTGTTTTAGTTTCATTTCATTACTCCATTAATTAAAAAAGGACTATAAAAATAATGTTGTTCAATAATAACTAGAGACTCTAGGGATTTTTCCCTAGAGTCTCTAATCATTTACTTATTAGTACTGTAAGCACCACTAATTGCATTTATACCAAACATAATGCTACTCTTTCTTTTTAACGCGTCCTGAAATTCTTCCACATTACCTTCGCGATAATGTTTCTTCATTTCTTTACGAATAGCTTGTAGTTCCTTATACTTATCTTCAAGTTGTTTCACTGCGGGTCCACTTGCATGACGAATTGCAGAGAGGTACTGACGATGAATAAATATGTGTCCAGCGCTTAAGAAGTTAAAGTATCCGTTATCGAATTTAACATACTGTTTAATGGCTTTGTTAAATCGATCAATAAATTTCTCAGCACTGTCAACATCATTACTAACTTCACTAATGCCTTCGCTGACTGACTTCATCACCTCACAAGCTTTATTAGTACGACAAGCTGTTCGATCAAGTTCTTTAAAAGAAACGTTAATGGTTCTTTTATTTACCTTTTGCATTTCAATAAAGAACTTCTGACGTTGTTTGATGTTCTTAATACGTTTGTATTCGAGTTCACGTCGTTTCAAGATTTTGTTCATTTTACAATCCTTCAACTTCAGGCTCGTCTTTAGAATTGGCGATCTGATAAATCGTTTTACCGTATAGGTCTTTTTCAGTATTTGAAATAGCTACCACTAATTCAACAACTTCATTAATCATTTTCTTCATCATTAATTTCCTTATAAAAAATTAGATTAAAGTCTTGTAGATATACAAGAGGTTCATTTTAATAATATAGATTTAAAATAAAACAAAAAAACAATACTCCTCTACCTATCGTGGTAGAGGAGTACTATTTAATTAGGTTTTCTATAATAACGATGACCTGCGGTTTCCTTATGGGTTTTCACAATATTAAGAATAGTGTGTCGACGCACTGTTACTACACGTCCATCAGTCGTTACTAACGAATAATTACCTGATTTTGTTTTCTTGGCACTCTTAGAATTATCGCTGACAAATACGACACTAATTTCACCATGATCATCTTCTAAGATTTCGTATAAAGAAAACTCTGTAGGGTGTTCATCTTTTCGATTAAAGTAAATAACTGGATACGAAGTATGGTGATCATCATCGCCATCTACATCACCAGTATCATTACTTTCATCTGTCGCATCTTTAGATTCTTTCGAATCATGATCAATTACTCGTTTACAATCCTTACAAACTGTAGCAAATAATTGATCCGTTTTTATTTCGATGACTTTTTTCTCTTCAGGATCTAAAGTATTTCCCCATTTCTTAAATAGCTTACCAAGATATTTCAGCATTAATTAATTCCTTTCAATTATTTTATAAAATAAACATCATACTTCAAACATATTGAATGCAATGATAGCAGGATATTGTTCTTCATCTAACTGAGGAATAGGCTTCTCAAGATCACGAAATTCAATTAAAGGTACAATTTTATACTTGTTTGTAATATCTGGACGATGGAAGAAATCCTTATAATCATCGTACAGATCAACAAATGCAATAACTCCTGCTAATCTACGAGTTACGTGACGAACTTTACCGATAGCTTTACCATCGATTCTTACTTCGATGCCTTGTTTAAAATCAGATTCTAAATTCTTGAAAAATTCATTACAGTAAAATGGTAATTTACCATCAGTATATTCAATATACCGTTCCAATAGCTGGGAATGCAAAGGACCATCTTCGTAATATGCCATATTGGAAACTGGAATACCATTGCCATTGGTTTTTGATTCCAAATAGCCACGATACAAATGATCTCGATACATGGCTTTAGTATAATGCTTAATGGCTAAATCAATAAACTTTTCAGTTTGATCGTCATTTAAGTTATAGGCATACTTGATCAATTTCTTAAGATGTAGATTCTTTTCTATATCAAGAATCTTCATCACAAACATTGCCGCACTGTAAAATTCAAAATCAAGAACAATGTCTTTATATTCTTTTACAGTAAATGCTTTCCTTAAATGCATTAACCTAATATATAAGAAAGCAATTGCTTTGAGTGGAAATGATGGCGGTATATAATCCGGAAATACATCATAAAGCACATCTTTAAGAGTTTGATTATAGGCATATGGGTCTTTAGTAGCTACTGCAATACAAGCCATGTCGTTTGCTAATTGATAAGCTCTGCATCTGTGTTTTTCAAGTAGTTCAGTTGGATACATGATTACTCCCATTCCATCAAAAAGTTATAAGTGTAAAGTTTACCATCTAAAAAGATATTAATAAGATAGGAATTGTTACCATCTCTTTTACGATTACTGCCCATGATGTCTTCATTTAAGTAAGACCATACCTTGAAATTATCAACAACTTCTTGTAAGAATAATTCACCTGCAGGATCGTACTGATGACCTCTTAAGTCAATTACATGGTAAAGTGAATTAAGATTTTCATCTTTATCAGTGTAGATATTAATCTCATGGTTATACTTCATGTTTTGAAGCATACGACGAATTTTATTGTTGATTTCTGTAATTTTGATATTGTGAATTTCTAATTCATTAGCGTTCATTTTAAAGTCCTTTAAAAAGTTTATTGTGCTGGATTAGCATTTTAATGATATGTATTTAAAATAAAATAATCTACTCTACCTTTTTTAAGGTAGAGTAGGCTATGTTATCGTTTCAATTTATAAAATGGAAGTTTACCATCACCAATTACATGATTGTAGTGGTAAATAGCTTCTAAAGTATTAGGTGTCAGTGTAATTACACCACCAGTAGAATCTTTCAAGCGATAGTTACCAGACATGTTAGGAGTTTCTACTTTGTCTAACAAATGATTGAACAGTTTATATTGTTCACCATCACGGATAATAGAATGGCTGTCAATACGAGTAACTGTTGTCTCATTCTTACGATAGAATGCAATAGGACGCAGACGAGATTCTGCACGAATACCATTCTTCTTATAATAACGATCCTGGATGGCTTCACGAGCTTCCAGAAGAGCGTTTTGGAGTTGTTTAAGGTCAGTCATTGGTAAGCTAGAATACGCCACCATTTCGTCTTTCAGGTCTTCTAACAAGTGTTTGATATTCATTACAACATCAGCTTTTTTAACAGCCATTTTATTTTCCTTTAATTGATTAGTAAGTAAAGTGAATAAGTCATTATTCACATATTTATCAGTATGTATATTTTTTATTATACATATTAGTATAAAAAAATCAAACAGGGTAAGTGTATGAATTTCTAAACCCGACTCACTAATTATTTAGGAACAAATTTAGATGGAAAAAGAACCTATTTCTCTTGATGAATTCAACATTGTTAGTTTAAAACACAATGTAAAAGAAGCTATTAGAGGACTCAAAATAGAAACAGGATGTACTACTGAAGAAGTAATAAAATTTCTTCTTGTAGTGCGTCCTTTTGAAATTATTTTCCCTAACGTAAAAACTGCTGAAGGACAAGCTAAAGAAGATAAAATAGAAAACATTATTAAGTATATTAAATTATACTCTAAGTCTATAAAAGAATATTGTAAGAAAGAAACTATTCGATACTCTACTGGTGACCGAATAAGTACTTTTTATCCTGAATTAATTACTACTGACAATCTTGTTCAGTGGTTCTTATTTAATATTGGACGTTACCATTCTGGTGATCAATGCTATTTGGTTTCTAGAAATGGTATTGTAGATGATCCTAAAGGACTCATCCCTACTCTTATCCAAACATTTAATATTGAAGATTGATTACTCAAAAGGATTTTCAAAAGGATTTTCCAAAAATGACTGAACAAAAAATTAAAGTAAAGAAACGCGATGACCATTTTGAACCATTGGATATTGCTAAAATCCATCGTGTTGTTGAATGGGCTGCAGATGGTTTAGATGTCTCTAGTTCTCAAGTAGAAATCAATAGTCATATTCAGTTTTATAATGGTATCTCTACTAGTGATATCCATGAGACATTAGTAAAATCAGCAGCCGATTTAATTTCTACTGAATATCCAGATTACCAACACATGGCTGCACGATTGGCTTTGTTCCATATTCGTAAAATAGCTTATGGTGATTACACACCTACTCGACTATACAAACACATTCAGTCAATGATTGAAAAAGGTATTTACGATAAAGAGATTTTAGAGAAGTACACTGAAGAAGAAATCGATACCATCGAGTCTTTCGTAGATCATGATCGAGATTTAAACTTTGCTTATGCTGGTATTAAGCAAATGGAAAGTAAATACTTGGTACAAAACCGAGTGACTAAACGAGTGTACGAATCTCCTCAAGTGGCTTTTGTTTTAATTCCTACTTGTTTGTTTGCAGATTATCCTAAAGAAACTCGTTTGGGTTATATTAAGAAATTCTACGATGCATTGTCATTATTTAAAATCTCTCTACCTACTCCTATTATGGCTGGCGTACGTACACCTACTCGTCAGTTTAGCAGTTGTTGCGTAATTGACAGTGATGACACTTTAGATAGTATTAATGCTGCTACTTCTTCTATCGTTAAATACATTTCACAACGCGCTGGTATTGGTATTAATGGTGGACGTATTCGTGCATTAGGTAGTGAGATTCGTAAAGGTGAAGCCATCCATACTGGTGTTATTCCGTTTTGGAAAATGTTCCAAGCTGCTGTAAAATCATGCTCCCAGGGTAAATAATCCTGCCCAGTTCTGTAGAAATGCAGAATTAAAAATATCGCTCTTAATTGCTGGAAGTCCTTAAAGCGTAAACTACTAGTGTTTGAAACACAGTGAAAATGTTTACGATGTAACAATAGGTAACCAGCAGCTGTTAATTTAAATTAGTAGTTCAACGACTAGTCGAAAGACGTACCACTCAAGTGAGGTCTCTGTAACGGAGTTTGGGGAAATAGAGCGACTATTACAGTGGATTAATGTAATCCTCTATGTAATTTCCTGATGTTTGGAATCTTACCAGGTAATGCTGGAGAAGAAGATATAGTCTCAACGTTTACCGAAAGGTAAAGCTGTCTATATAGACGGGATACGAATTAACGACTCGTATTTAAGATATTTGGGGATTCGTGGTGGTGCCGCTACTTTATTCTATCCTATTTGGCATTTAGAAGTAGAATCATTATTGGTATTGAAAAATAATCGCGGTGTCGAAGACAATCGTATTCGTCAATTGGACTACGGTGTACAAATCAATAAATTGATGTACCAACGTCTGATTGAAGATAAAGACATTACTTTATTGTCACCTCACTCTGTAGAGGGTTTATACGATGCTTACTTTAATGACCAAGAGCTATTTGAAAAATTATACACAGAAGCAGAGAATAATCCTCTGATTCCTAAGAAGACCATTAAAGCTACTGATCTATTCAGTCTGTTGATGTCTGAACGAGCAAATACTGGTCGTATTTACATCATGAATACTGACCACATGAATACACATTCTTCATTTATTGAAAAAGAAGCTACAATCTATACCAGCAATTTGTGTGTAGCGGGTAATACTGAAATCTTAACTGACAAAGGTTATGTTTTCATTAGAGATGTTGCTGGCACTAAACAAAATGTATGGAATGGTCATGAATGGTCTGAAGTAGACGTGGTATTGACTAGTAGTAGATCTGAATTGATCTACGTACATACAAGAAATCAAAGATTCTTAAAATGTACCCCTTACCATAAATTCTACATTGTAGATGGTTATGGTAAACAGAAAGAAGTAAGAGCTATTGATCTTAAAGAGGGTGACAAGCTTATTCGTGGTAACTGGCCAGTTATTGATGGTAGTAAGGATCTTGACAATGCTTACGTACAAGGATTCTCATCAGCTGATGGTTGTACTGTTAGTAGCAATGTAACTAGAATTGATCTATATGGTGAAAAGAAATCTTTATTAGATGTTATTACTAAAAATAAAGAAAGTATTTCAACCATTAGACAACAAACTACTTCTAATCCGGATGGTTCTGAAAGAATTGAAATTAGATTCCATGGCCTTAAAGGTAAGAGCTTTGTTCCTGATGCTAGTTATTCTCTTTCCAGTAAACTGAAATGGCTTGCTGGATGGCTAGATGGTGATGGTTGCATCTACCGAAATGGTGATAATGAAGCTATCACTGGTGCGTCTACTAATTTGGTATTCTTAAAAGAAATACGTTCAATGTTAGAAACAATGGGAGTTACTGCTAAGATTGTTAATTTGGCAGAAGAAGGATATAAATTATTACCTGATGGTAAGGGTGATAAAAAAGAATTCTACTGTCAAGCAACATGGAGGCTTTTGATTAGTTCCTACGACTCTCAAAAACTTCTAAACATTGGTCTAGAGTTTAATCGTCTTAAAATAAATAAACGAGACGTACAACGTAACGCCACTCAATTTGAACAGGTAGAAGCTGTTATTGATTTAGGTGAGTTTGATGAAACTTATTGCTTCAGTGAACCTAAACGTCATCTTGGTGTGTTCAATGGTATTCTTACTGGTCAATGTATGGAGATTAGCTTACCAATTAAGCCTTTAAACAATATTTCTGATGAAGAAGGTGAGATTGCTTTATGTACTCTAGGTGCTTTGAACTTAGGCATGGTAGATAAAGATAAGTTAGAAGATATTGAAGAGTCTATGGACTTAATTGTACGTGCTCTTGATTCTGTATTAGACTATCAAAACTATCCTGTTAAAGCAGCTCGTAATTCTGTAGATAAGTATCGTCCATTAGGTATTGGTGTAATTAATTACGCTTACTATCTGGCTAAGAATGGTGCTCGTTATAGTAATAACAGTGGTCATCAAATGACCCATGAGTTATTCGAGGCTATTCAATACTACGCTTTGAAATCATCAGTACAATTAGCTAAAGAAAAAGGTAAGTGTGGTGCATTTGAAAACACTAAATATTCTAAAGGCATTTTACCAATAGACACTTATAAAAAGTCTATTGATGAATATGCTTCATTTGAATATAAATTAGATTGGGAAAGCTTACGTAAAGATATTATTCAATATGGCTTACGTAATGCCACCTTAACAAGTCTAATGCCTTCTGAAAGCAGTAGTCAAGTAAGTAATGCCACTAATGGTATTGATTTACCTCGTGGTCCTATTACTGTTAAAGCTTCTAAAGATGGTATTTTAAAACAAGTCGTTCCTGACTATAAGAATTTAGATTCTAGTTACGAATACTTGTGGTACGACAGTAATAACATCGGGATGTTAAAATTAGTAGCGATTATGCAAAAATTTGTAGACCAATCTATTTCTACAAATACTCGCTATAATCCTATTAACTATCCTAACGGTAAAGTACCGATGAAAGAATTGTTGAAAGAGTTGTTAATCGCTTACAAGTATGGTATTAAGACATTGTATTATCACCATACAAACGATGGATCTAACGACACTCAAGACAGTCTGGATGATGGTTGTGCTGGCGGTGCTTGTAAAATCTAATTAAAAAAAATATCTCCTACTCCTGATATGTCAGGAGTAGGGGAATATCTTTTATTTTCTATCATCCAGAGAGGATTTTTATTAATCCCCTTCCAGCTTCATCCATAAGTGTTTCAATATCGTCTTCATCAATCTTGTTTCTGAATTTACCATCGATTGGCTTACCGAATGTTCCGCCAATAGGGTTATCTATTCCTGATAATGATTTAGGAGCAGTATATCTTCTATTAACTGCTTTCTTTCTATTCTTTTGGATCGTCTTCATTTTAATCTTCCTTTCTTTTATTGTGATGGATGGCCAAGTTGTATTTATAGGTGATGCCAATTTCATCTACATAACCTAAATCAACGATTGTTCGATCTAATCTAGAGTACGCATTACTGATCGTACACTGATTAAAGTAATGATCTTTCTTTTTACTAGCACTTAAACCAACAAACCAAAATGACATTAGATTATAAAAATTGATCCATGTTTCTTGATCAGCATGTACATCAATGCTGTAAGTCATGAGTTTTGTTAGGTTTGTTTCTTTATCACCTTCGTATTCTCGGTAAACAAAGTATTGTTTATTCCATTTGGAATCATTCATCTTTAAGAAAGACTCAATACTTTTTGTTAATTCATCGTAGAACTTTTGATCCATTTCTGAATCAACATTAGATGGACTCATTCGCAATTCCTTTATAAAGTTAGTTTTAAATTTTTAATAGTTCTTTATTTTCTTCTAAGTGTTTTCTAAATTTAGTAATCATGTATCTAACATGAATACTGTGGTGTTGTTTCTTCTTACGAGACTTATACGCATTAAGTTTACATACAAGACGCTCACCGTTAATAAATCTAATAAAACGATATTTTCTCTTATGGAATTTAATACGCTTAGCCAGCATTTTCATTTTTAAATTTCCTTATGTAATTAAATTTAAAAATAGAGTAGAGGTAATATTACCTCTACTCCGTATTAAGTTTAGTCTACAGTTTTAAATACCAACATTTTCAAAACTTTCTTATTGTCAATTGTTTCGAAAACAGGTATTAACTTAGCGTAATGCTTGAGTTTATAGAACATGGTTTTGTTGTGTTTCAATTTCTCATCACGATATTCCTTAAGGAACTGATAAGATAAATACTTTTCATTCGGTTTGAATTTACCTGCGATAAATTCAGTATTACCAAATGTAGTGTTTAAAACAAAACCAAAGCACGTACCAAGTCTATGTTTCTTTAATTCTTCATCAGGTAATTGGATAAACTCTTCAGTAGTGTCCAGGTATCCTTTATCGTAATATACTGGTACTTTTTTATCCAATTCTTCAACATCGCTATTATAGAAGAATTCTTTAAATCCATCTGATTCTTCAACAGGAATTCCTGTAAAGTTCATTTTGTCTTTAACGATTTTGCTGTAATGATTATCCATTACCAATCGACAACACATTTCTTTAACCACAAGATCCACGAACTCATCGAACTCTTCTTGAGTTTCAATCTCATAACGGCTAATTAAGAACTCTTTAAAGATTTCCATTTTATAACGTAATGTAGAAACTACCTTTTTCATCTCGTGAAATTGTACGAAAAATAACGGGAAGTAAGATAGACTAGATTTCTTTAAAAGTCTAGTTAACTCAATACACCGAATACGGTTATCTGCATTTTTAGACATCTTATCGAGATGTTCAAACCAATCAGTAGCTAATCTACCTGTGATTTCTGCTGGAGCCGAAGTGTAAAAGTCATTTAAAGTTTGTTGAATGGTTTTGTGTTTAGAAGCTGATGCAAATACAGAACCAAGTTGTCTAGCAATAACGCTATAAGATTTCATGTCTTATTCCTTTTATTTAGGTTAAAAAATAAGAAGTTTATTTATAGTAGCCTTCCTTCACTACTCATTTTAATAATATAGGTTTAAAATAAAACAAAAAAATAGAGATATCCTAGTAAGGTATCTCTATTCTATTTTACATTAAAAAATCATTTAGATCTTTTTCTTCAATAATCTCAATGCCTAACTTCTTAGCTTTCTCTAATTTCGATCCAGCATTCTCACCTACAATCAAATAGTTTAGCTTACTACTAACTGACGATAACATTGTACCACCATTATCCGTAATCAACTTCTCTATTTCTTTTCTAGGTCTGGTTAGTGTACCTGTGATTAAGAATGTCTTCTGATCTAATTTATTAGAAAGCTTATCTTCTTTCTTAAACTTAAATTCTACTAAATAGTTTAGAACCAAATCACGATTCTTTGGATTAGAAAGATATTCGTAAATAGCTTTAGCTTTTATAGGACCTACACCTTCTAGATTTACTAATTCCTCGTAAGTAACGTCTAATAAACGCATAATGTCTTTATACTCTTTTAATAAAAGCTTAGACATTCTTTCACCTACGAAACAGATTCCTAAGGAATATAAGAATTTCTCAGGAGTCGTATATCTAGAAGCTTCAATAGCTTCAAAAGCATTTTTAGCAGTTAATCCTTTACCTAATACTTTTTTCTAAATCTTCTAAAGATAGATGGTATAAATGAATTGGATAATAAATTGCTTTCGCTTTAAATAAAGCTCGGATAATGAACTCATCCACGCCTTTAATATCCATTCCATCCGTATCGTACTGATCTGTTTTACGAGTAACCTCATGTTCAGAAACAATCTTGCTTAATACTTCTTTATCTAAAGGATAAGTAACAATACCTTTTACAAAAGTATTGAAACCTAGTCTAGATAAAGCACTGGTCATTTCTGAATAAGATTTATAGGTTTGTTTAGGTTCTATTGTATACGGAATGAATTGTAATTGACGTTGACGAGTAATTTCCGGATCTAATTGTCTCAATGACCCTGCGGCAGCATTACGAGGATTAGAAAAAGGTTTCTCTCCTTTTGCTCGTCGTTCTTGATTCAGTTGATTAAAAACATCTCTGAACATCAAGACTTCACCATAGACAATCGTTTCTTCCTGAATAGGAATTTCTTTAGGAATGGAAGTTATGGTCAATACATTCTTTAACACATCTTCACCAATAAACCCATCTCCACGAGTAGAGGCTGAAATTAATTTACCTTGTCGATAAACTAATTCTAATGCTAAACCATCGAACTTAGACTGAACAATAAGTTCTGTCTGATTAGGTAGAAATGAAAAGAACTTATTAAGATCATTTACATCAAAACAGTTCTTTAAAGAACCCATAATGTGTTTATGCTTGATCTTACTTAAAGTAGGTGAAACTTTACCCCCTATTCTCTTAACAGGGGAATCATCTAACACTAAGTCAGGATGTTGTTCCTCTAATTGAGAAAGTTCCTTATAAAGTTTGTCGTATTCCTTATCAGAAACTAAAGGATCATCTAAGGTATAATAATGATAGGAATATTTATTGATTAAATCAACAAGTTCCATCATTCTAAAATATATCTGATCCATCTTAAATTTCCTTTTCAATGTCTTTCTGACTGATCATTCCATTTGCTTTAATTTTGTCTAAAATTCTAGTAAATCCCATAACTGCATCTTCAGGGATAGGTTTAACTTCAATAGAAATAGGTTCTGAAACACCAGGAACGCTATCTATGATGAAAGTCGATTTGAATACTCGATCTTTCTTATACATTTCTAACCATTCATTAAAACAGCTACCGATACTTGGATTTGGAATTTTATAAAATTTCTCAGGTGTAACAACCATAGATGCTATTTTATCCGAGTAATTATTATCTTTAAGAATATAGGAGACAAAGAGACAAGCCCGCCAATATCTTGCTAAAAAACTATTGTCTTCTTCTCTAGGATATTTCTTAATCAAAAATTGACTAATAGGATTCAGTCTGAATAAATACGCACGCGTATACTTAATAAAATCTGAATTAGCTAATAACATACTGTTTTCCTATTTAGAATAAAAATAAATAGAGTAGAGAAGGAAACCCTCTCTACTCTATTATTCAGTTAAAGTTCAATACCACCAAGATCATCTTTACTAACATTGCTGTCTACTTGGCTAACGAGATAAGATGAAATCTCTACTTCTTGAGGAGCGACCTGTACGTTATCGGAAGTCAACCATGCATTAATCCAAGGAATTGGATTTTGATTAGCATTTGGGAAAATAGGATCTAACCCTACGGCCTTCATGCGATGATTGGTGATATATTCAACATATTGACAAAGAATAGTTTCGTTCAATCCGATCATACTACCATCTTTAAATAAATACTTAGCCCAATCTTTTTCTTGTTGAGCCGCTTCTTTAAAGATGTTAATACATTCTTCTTTAGTTTCTTTGGCAATCTGTTTCCATTCTTCACCTTCTGCACCAGAAGCTAGTGTATTGATAATGTGCTGAGTTGTTGTTAAATGGAGTGCCTCATCACGGGCAATCAGTTTAATGATCTTAGCATTGCCTTCCATGAGTTTTCGTTCGGCGAATGAAAAACTACCGTTATGTTTAATATGGGTCGTTAGCCCACACAATACCTACTTTGAGATATTCCCTATCTTTCGATAGGATACCAGACTATATCACCATCTCCGACATTACTCGGTAAGACTCCCTACTAATTAGTAAGAAGGATACATAGAGGTTTTTTTTTTAAACCACTGTATCTGCTCTCTATTTGGAACTCACTTGAGCCTACGTCTTTCGACTAGTCGTTGAAGTTTCTACTTTTTATATCGACCAACACCTTTAAAATTAGAACACATGTAACCATGATATCTAACAGATACACACATTAAGTTTGTTATATCGTTATTACTTCGATCCCTGTCTATATGGTGTATTTCGTAAGTAGTACCGTGTTCATCTTTTGGTATTTCTCCGAAATGCTCGATCCATATCTTCCTATATTTGTTTTCTGACATGTTAATTTCCTCTCTATATTTAAATTAGATAGGAAATAAATATCATTAAAATGTATATTGGTAATTAAAAGTAGCTTACCTGCTGATTACCCAATCTTATTTATTTTCAAACATTCACGCTTGTCGTTACCGACTACGTTGTAGTTAAATAAGCTCTAAGGGATTCCCAGCAATTAAGAGAGTTTGCATTCTTATTATTTCTAATAAGTGGCGCATAATTGTTTACGCAAATGAAACATAAAACCGAATGGCTTCAAGTACATTCACTACAAACATACAAAGATAAAGCTTTTTCATCAGTTCTCGTTTGCTAATCTCGATACGGTGATGAAAATACATTTTATAATCTTTTGCTTGTTTATTAATTTCGAAAGTACCTTCGCCTAGAAGATTATAGTACTGGGAATACATAATCAAGTCATCGTAATATTGAGAAATCGCTCTTGCTCGTTTCTTAATTTCTTCATTTACTACAATGTTATCAAACTCTTCACTAGGATCAATTAATACATTACGCATGATATACGTATAAGAGTAAGAGTGAATTGATTCAAAGAAATCCCAGGCAATTGTCCAGTTCTCTAATTCAGGAATAGAAATTAGAGGAAGAAATGCAATGGCTGGACTTCTTCCCTGAATTGAATCCAAAAGCGATTGATAATCCAGATTACGTAGAAAAATGTGTTTCTCATTCTCTGGTAGGCCTTCAAAATCAATACGGTCTTTAGACAAATCTACTTCTTCAGGTCGCCAGAAGAATGATTTTTGTTTTTCTGACAAATCATTATAAGTCTGGTATTTAGACTTATCGTATCGTTGTAAGTTAATAGATTGACCTAAGAACATTGCTTCTTTAGTCGCATCGTTAGGGGTTTGATCAAATACTGAGAATTTCATTGGTTTTACTTTTTCGCCTAATTCCATTTCTTACTCCTCTTCTTCATCACTATCTTGCTGTTGGTCATGTTCAGCTTCTTCACCGAACAGAGGCATTACTTCTTCTACAACTACACCCATGTTAAATACTCCTTATGTTAATTGCTAATTTCACTGATGTTTGCTGCAATAGCTAGCTCTTCATCAGTACCTGCGGAAATGATGGTTTTAGGAAACGCGTCAAGAAATAAATCATTTACACTACTTCTTGCTTTGAAGTCAGAGAAACTTAAAGTACGCATTACGGTACTTTCATTACTTCTTAACAGAATTTGTACTAATTTATTTTGTTTATCGATATTTACCGAAAGGTATTGATTACCATTAGCAAAGACTTCATCTCGAACATTAGTAATCTCACTAACTTTAATACCATTAATCTTAGTATGATCAGCTAAGATCAGAAGCATGTTCTTAATCATCTTTTCATTGGGTGTTTCATCAAACACTAAATCAAATACGACTTCTTTGTTATCGCTTTTAATAACGAACTGTACATTGTTATCCTCACTGCGTCTGACATCAATATACTTATCGTTAAAAGTAGCATCACTATATGTTAATCCGATTAATGAGAATAAATTATATTCTGTTTCGCGTTTGATTGCAAATGGATTTTTAGTAATAAATGGTTTATCTAAATTTTTGTACATTTGAGTAAGATAAACAAACTTACTGTAATAATCTAACCAATTAAATTCATCTAAATCCCAATCAAGAATACGACATAACTCGATAATGTCTTCATTAGTTTTGAATCGATTATATTTACTTTCCCAATAAATAAAATAAGCAAATAAATAAACTTCATGAAAACCACTAATACCTAGTCTATCTAGTTCAATCATACCTTCTTTATTGACTTCTTGATAAATAACAGTACGTTTGAATTTATCATTGTCATTTTTATTACGGTTATTGAGATTAAATATTTTAGAAAAGAAGCCAGTTGGTTTAACATGTTTACCATTAAGTAACTTCTTAATGATGAAGACTACTTCATTATCGTTACGAAGTAATCTTGAGATATCGTTGTCTTCGTCAGTATCGTCAAATTTATGCTTATTTTCAATACTTATTTCGTATTCTTTACTATTAGCAATACGATTGTAATGCTTTTGAATTTTCTGAAACATTTCTCTTAATGTTTCAGTGATTTGTTCTCTATTTGTTGTAATATACATGATTAGTTTCCTTTTCGTTTATTTCAAGAATGGTAATTCAGAGATTTTGCAATTAAGAATAATTTTGCATTTTTTAATTCCTTTATGTAGTTAAAATAAATTAATAAATACAGGACTATGGATATCCATAGTCCTGTACTATTCTTAAAATAAATTTAAATAAAATCTTCTATTAAACTTAATGCAAATGCAACATACGTTAAGAATAATAGAATACTCATTACCACTATCATGATATATGTTCCTTTTATTTTATAACTTTTTCTTATAAATGTATTCCAAATCAGCATGCCAGGTACTAACGTTTTCTAATAAGTTAGTTTGCATGTACTTATCAGTGGCTACGTCAATATGGTCGTTCTTACTAATGATATCAGGCATTTTAGAACGACTATCTGGAGCGCATACATTATGCATTATTGAAAAGAAAACATATTTCACAATCAAATCGATATGCTCCCATTTTAATACCTGATCTGGCAATGCTTCAATTTCACGTCTAAGATCATCTAAATAACTAGATTCAGTTATTTTACCATTCCAGTCAGATCCTATCATCATTAAAGCATTTTTATTAGAAATCTTATTCTTATACCCATGAACATGATATTTAGAATCAGTCATTAATTTATAAAAATCATCAAGAGGGATATTGTGTGTTCTCTTATTCTTGTCTTTGGTTTTAGCTACAAGAAATAAGATTTTAACTTCGTCATCCTGATCTATACCTAAAGTTTTCTTGTACTTTTTCAGAGTTTCTCCTGATAGTACACCATAGCGTAAGTTATTAAAGGCTGACTTACTTACGATTTCTAATATCGCATTAAGTAATGTTTTGTATCGATGTTGATTTACAGAATATAGTTTGTTAAACTCTTCCATAAACCAAGTTATGATTCCTTTTTTACCTGATAATTCCTCGTTCATTTTTTCAATCTCGTACGTAGGAGATGTGCTATTTGGTCTAGCATTATTGACAGGGAGTTCGTATCCTTTCTTGGTAAATAAGTAATATGTTGCTTCTTCATCGCCTAAAGATATAGTATACTCAACATAAGTTGATTCTGGTAATTCTGAAGTTATCTTAGGAGTATCTCCAGAATAAACAAATATCTCTGGAGCTATAAAGTTAAACGCATTATTCATGCGTAATTTATACAACTTAATTTGATTATCATTAAGTTCATCTCCACAATAAAATAAAGGAATACAAGGATCAGTGGGTAGTACACCATTAATAAAAGGATTTAGTGAAACCAAAGTCATCATTTTAAAATTTAATGAATTAATAATGTATTCACCAATATCTTGATTTGTGATTTTACGACCTCTTCCTATATTCTCACCTTGATTAGGATTACTGTATCTAAAATAAGCAAACCATGGATTTGCAACACGATCGGAAGATGAAACTAAGCTAGCCCTGAGTACAGATAATTTGCTATAGAAGTCCTTTAGTAATTCCTTAAATCTAATTAATCTCTTTCTGAATAAATCTGGAGAGACTAGAATTTTCTTGTCTTCTGTTTCAGTACCAAAACCAACCTTATAAAGATCTGACATGGTAATATAAAGAGCGAATTTACAGAATGAAACATGTAAATCTTCCCATGCTGTATTCTTCTTTAAATAGATACTATTAGGCACATAATCAGAAAGAACATATCGATAATTTCCAAAATTCAAAGTAGTGGATTTATCGTGGTTAATATCGTTTTGTTTTGCAGTACTTGGCCAATATTCTTCTATTGTTTTACTGTATTCATTTGCTCTTTTCTTTACTTTAGTTTTAAATTCATCGTAAGTCATTTTCAAAGGATCGAATTCACTAAAGTAAATAACTGGATCTTTTACGATTACTGCTTCGTCAGTATTATCTAATAAAAGATCTCCATCTGTTTTAGGAGTAAAATATCTTTTATTAATAGAATTAGATAAATTAATCTCTTTCATTAAATCGAAATATTCAGGCGAATATTCTATAGTAGGTAAATTCCTATTTCCTTCGAAACTGGTTTTATAAATTTCCTTATCTGCTTTGAACTTTTCATTAGTGGGAAATAACATACTGTTAATTCTAATACCAAAATCTTTAACTTCATTTAAGTATTTTGGATCAGTATTGGCGCTATTCTCAATTGATCCTTGTTTAATATTGTAATTTTTAGGGGATTCTCCATCGTAACTAATTCCCATAAATTGTAATTCTTCGTAAGGTCCAAAGAGTCTGGCCACACCTTTAATATCTAATCTATTATACACTAATGGTTTATAAATCTGTTCTCTTACAGATGTGTTAAAACGATTAGCAGCGTACACGTAGTCAGAGGAGTTATTGATGGTAAAATCATTTACCCTAAGTAAAAAAAGATTTAAATATAATCTGAGATAAAAAGGTATTTTTTCTTTAGATAACTTTCTAGCCTCTAAAAGAGCAGAATCCATTGTTTGAAATTCTGGTGTAGTACTAGAATAATATTCTTTAATGGCATCATGAGTACTTCTAGTAATCCTATCTTGACGTACTTCAAACCTAGAGTTTAGATAAGATCTAGGATCGTACTGACGATGTAAGTGAGGTTCGTATCCTGTTTGTACTATATTGTTTTCACCAATAATCATTTTACATCCTTTTAAAGTAAAAAAAAATAATATCTAATTTAATAGTTCATACGAAATCTATAGAGACTCTAGGGATTAACCTAGAGTCTCTATTATTTTATTAACGAATATCCCAGTCGAATTCTGGAAGTACTTTACCTTCTTCTAAGAAGATTACTTGGTTATGTTTATAACGACGTTTGTGTTTGTAGTTTTTAATCACAACACTTTCTTCATTAATACCAACTACTTTACCAATAGCATAAATTCGTTTATTGTAAGTAGGGTAAATAACCATATCGCCAATTCGTGTATCGTCAAACATTTCTTTATGTTTCTGTTCGACTTCTTCATTATTGTGCATTTCTTTGTACCAGTAATAAGCCACGGATGGTGAAATAGTAGCAAACCAAGGAATTTCATCTCTGGTATAGTCATTAATAATGTTGAACCAACCTAATTGATAACTCTCTCGAGATACCATTTCATCGATACAACACACATCTGTACGTTCTTTAGTACGTTTTGTATAGTTGTAAAATCCTTCAAACAATTCGATCATGTACTGATCTTCAGTGTTTTTAGGAATCACACAGAATACGTTATATTCGACACCACCTAATACCATAGGGATTGTGGTCAGTTTGTATTGGTCAGCATTTTCTTTCATGAACTTCCATGATTTTGGCAAAGCACCAAATTCAAATTCTGCCGAACCCATGTAGTCAAATGCCACATAGTAGTCCAGACCTTTACGGCCTTCTTTAAAGTCATCGTAATGGCGATCAACACGTTGGATGTAATAGTTTTGGTTGTTTTTCAAAGAGATTTCCATTTTAATATTTCCTTATACAAAGTTAGATTAATGATTAACTACGACGAGTTTTAGGTTTTAGAGTGTAGAGATAATGGTTCCCTACCTTTTTAGCTAATTTAGCACGTGGTGCTGGTTTACGACCAGTAGAAAAGAAGATTGCTTTTTTCGTCGTATCGTAACGAACATCCATTATGTGTTGCGTGTATTTCTTCTTAGCCAGTTTCATGATTTCTTTTTCTTTACTGGGATTAAATACTCTTCCTCCTCGTAAAGAACGATTATGATACCACTGGAATTGGCCTTTAGTAGTAATTACTTTCTTAACACTATTTGCAAACTCAGGATGATCCACACGATTCAAGATTACATCCGCTACAGCTTCTTTACCGGCACGTGACTCACCTTGTGCTTCGTAGAAAATAGCCATTGCCAGATATTTAACTTCTTCGGAAGTATTTGCAAATACTGGTTTTACAAATACTGATAACAAAATAATCAAAAATACTTTCAATTTAGACATCTTAGACTCCTTTACAAAGTAAAAAATATATAGACATAACTACACTCCTGTCCCATTTCGGGAACAGGAGTGCAATTATAGTTTCAATTAACCACGGATTTTCTTAGTAACTGGTTGTGCAGGTACTTCACGAACAATCACTTCGCGAACAACTTCATGAACGACTTCTTTCACTTGAGGTTGTTGTTTGATACCACCGAAGACATAAGACAGACCCAAACCAATACCTACGTTACGACGAGTATCAAAGTTGATACCACCTTTAGATACCCAACGACCAGAATTGGAGATATGGCTCACACCAATAGCGGCAGCACCTTCATTCTTGAAGTAACCGGCACCCACACCTACTGCTGTTTGACCAGGAGCATGTGGTTGTGGGATTGCAGCGATTGCATTTGAACCAGCGATACCGGCACGTGCTTCACGACGGTTATCGTGAATCTCTTTACGCAATTCAGCATTATCACCTTGAAGACCATTTACCAACTTACGAAGTTCGTTAATTTGTCCATCTTGAGCTTCGTTCCAAGTGGTATGTTGACTGATGGTATTATTGATGTTTTGAATCGCTTGGGTGTTGGTAGAAATATGGTTAGCATTAATAGCGATGTTATCTGCATTAGTTGCTACACCACCTTTCAAGGTTTCGATTGCTTTTGCATTGTCGCCTACTTTATTGGCAACTGCGTACAATTGAGAACCATTGATAGCATCGGTAGATTCTTTAGTGATTCGACCAGCCGCAACGTTAGTAATCGTGCGTTCATTACCTTCTTTACCCACAGAAACGGTAGCTACTGGTTTATGGCCTTTGAAAACACCATAGGTAATGCCGTTTACTTCAGCAGTAGCAGTACCTACAGCTTGTTCAGTAGTAGAGAAGGAACCGAGTGCTACGTCATGATTATTGGTTGCTTGAGCATTTGTGCCTACAGCTACAGAGAAACGACCTGTAGAATTAGCACCAGAGCCAATGGCAGTTGATTGGTCACCTTCAGCACGGGTAGCTTGACCAATAGCAGTAGATTGACCACCCAATGCATTAGCGTGCAAACCCATTGCCACAGAAGAGTTTCCTTTAGCGTAAGCATGAGCACCTACAGCAGTAGAAGCTTTACCTTCAGTAAGGGTACCTTTACCGATTGCTGTAGAGGATTGGCCAATTGCAGAAGCTTCAGAGCCAATAGCAGTGTTCATTGATTCCATGGCTTGAGCGAGATGACCAATCGCCACAGACATATCACCTTTTACCTCGGAACCCTGACCACCTACTACGCTGTCTTTACCATTCACGGTATTGTGAATACCAAATGCTGTATTTGACAGGCCATTGTTAATCAGGTCAGTACCAATACTGGTATTACCAGAACCACTAACGGTAATCTTATCACCATGTACCACCTGATAAGTACCGGATACACTGTTGTCAGCATAAGCTGTAGAAGCTACAGTAGCAATAGCAATCGCAATGATAGATTTTTTCATGTTTATTTCCTTTATAGTTAAAAAAAGAAGAATGTACTGCGTTAAGAAAAGATTGATTCATCCCACTAAGGGAAGTGGAACGATGATTCATAACCACCATTCCACTTAAATAGTATAGATCTGAATTAAAATAAAATCTTAAATGGTGTATTTACCATTTCTAAACTTTACTTCTTCATTATTAATAGTACTGGTATCTTTCTTATAATTAGGTGCAAAGTTCTTTGGACGACGTGGTTTAATCACACCATGATAAAACTTTGTCTGTCCTCCAAACACCTTATTATAAGAGATTACAAAAACACCAATTACGAAAATAAAGAAATTCTTAACCAGATTGAATCTGGTAATCAAACAGAAAATGAAAAAACTTGCAAAAATAATTCGTAACATATCTACTTTCCTTTCAAAATAGATTAATAGGATTACCTTACGCTTAGGTAAAGCCACTGTAATAGTATATGTTTGAATTATTCTTAAATAAACTTTAACATAAATCAGATTACTCTACTCTGGTTAACCAGAGTAGAGTAAATCTTATTCAGCTATTAATTGTAAGAAAGCATTTTCAGTATATACCCAAGGTTTAGGATCTTCATCTGTAATAAAGATATATTCACTTGGAAATACTTCTAAATCACCCTCTACCGTATCGACAAATATACTCTTTCTTAAATTGCATAAAGTATACTTTACTTTATTCTCTTCTAACCATTTCGCTGTTTGATTAGTGTCGTTGAATTGAATGTAAGAAAGAATATTCATTTTAGTTTTTACCTGTAAATTTCTTAAAGATTCCAATAGAAGTCGCCAGCATTACTTTTTCACCAGTGTTTACTTTATCAGGATTAAACTTCCATCCTAAGCGAACACGGAAACAATGGCTTTTCAAGAATGGATAACGATAGATTAAGTAATATTCAAAAATACCATTATCATCTACTTGAAAAAGATAACCTGCTTCTCTTTGGTCAGATGTATTAGGATTACCTTTAACACGAATAGGTCCTGTTAAGTGGGTACCGCAGACATTGTAGTCAAAAGTATAACCTTTATTTCGACAAATCCAAAATACTCGTCTTTTATAAACAGACCAGTAATCATTATTAGGATGTCTTTCTAAGTGCCCTTCATCACCATCGATAGGATTATCATGAGTTAAGAACCAATTAAAGATTTTGGGAATCTTTCCTTTGGTATTGTCACGCATGGAAAACCAAACAATAAGAGGTGACAAAATAACTGATAATAAGTTAATCACCATGGAGGCAATAAACATAAAAAAGTAAATGACCATTACTACAGCTAATCTTTGTTTATACAATTCTTTCATCTTGATATTTTCTTAAAACATCTTAAATAAATGTTACATCCTGAACATACTCAGTAACCATTTCTGATTCTGGATCTTGTTCGTAAAATGTAATCTCTGGAGGAATAGTATCCAGCATGGTTTTCTGAGGAATAACTTGAACTTCTTTTCCTTCTAACAATTCAGGATGTTTAGTCAAGAATGTTTTCAGTTTATCGTAAATAGCTTTACGAGCATTAAAACCATGGGCATCTCCAACACGAATGGTTTTTCGACCAATGTTTACTTTATCACAACATCCATCGAAATCATTCTTATCCGCAAATGCATTAATACCATTTGTACTCCAAAACCAGAATGCTGAAGCCGTACCTAAATCTTTCTCTAAAAGTAGGTGTGGTGAAGTAGAAGCTAGCATTCCACGAGAACGGAAGAAGTTTTCGTAATTGACTCTACCGGTAATTTGGATAGGACCTTTACCAGCATAATTCCAACCATCACCAGAACTCTCAGGACCATTACCCATACGACCAGCATAACAGTGATTTGCAATCGCTTGTGGATTCTTAGCAATAGACAATGCTTTCTGATTAGGTTTACCACTGGCATCAGCATAACGCTTAGGCCATGTACGCGCTAAACCTAAAGCAGTATAGTTTAAGTTTTCTTTCAATACGCGCAAATGATTAGATTCAATCATCACATTAGCCAGAAAAGCCGCTACTCGACTAGGTGTATTAATTTTATATTCATCAGCGTATTTAGCAAAATAACTAGACCATTCAGTAGCGGTAGTAATAGAACAACTCGCTGCTGACAGTATTTGTTTCCAGTTTTCAGCTTTCATCCGTTATCCTTTTTATATAAAAGATAAAATAAAAAAATGTAAATACTACTCTCTACCTATTAAGGGTAGAGAGTAGTGGGTTCTCATAGCTTAGTTATAGAAGTAGTTCATCAGACGAGTCTTAGCGCCTTCTGAAAAACCATACTCTAAAGCTTTAGCAATATCAATAGTAGTATTCAATTCTTTATGGCGAGTCATTGGATCTTTCAGACTAGTCAGAAGATTCATCAAATTAGCATAGCAGCGAATAGAGACTGGATCCAATGCTAAGTTTTCTTGGAAACGAGACAAGTTCAAAAGACCTAATACTTCTGGTTCTTCACACATCAGTTGCAACAAGAAGTCCATAGAGTATCGGAATGATACGGAATCTGTTTTGGTGATGATATCCATGATATTATTAAAGATCTCTACTTGCATTGCTGGACCTTCGTTTACCACGAAGTTCTTATCCGCCATCAAAGTGAGAATATGGCCTTTAAATTGCTTCATCTTAGCCACGTATTCAATAATACCCAGAAGAGACATTTGTGCAGTAACAGATACTTTACTTAATACTTCATCTTGAGACAAGCGATCGTATGTTTCATTGTAAGTACGATTCTTATCAATGTCTTCCAAATCACGTTCACCATCTTGTTGAGATTCCACAATGTATTCTGGAACCATGACATCTTTACCTTCAGGCATGTCGTACAATGCAGGCTCCAAGTAATCAGGATCATTAGGATCAGTGATTTCAGGTTCTGAATCTAAACGATCTTTACGAGCTGCTTCTTCTTTCTCTTTCTCTTCCTGTTCTTTACGGGCAGCTTCTTCCTCTTCTTGTTGACGAAGAGCCTCTTCTTCCAATTGTCGTTGACGACGAACAGACATGTGATTACGATCTTGGTTTTGTGATTGATACATTTGTTGACGTTTATTAGCCATTATAAGGATCCTTATTTAAAAGTGTTTGCATAAATACTAAAAAAGAAGTTTGCGCTTAACTTCATAATTCTAACCAAAAAAAGAATACTCTACCGAAATAGAGTATTCTTTTTATCTTAATCTCTTACTAAGCTTTTAATCAGCTCAGTAACAAGAATAGTCATTGCTGGAATGACTACAAACCAAATTGATGCTTGACCAATTGCCTTGGTCAATGATACATCAGTATAATACAGCGCAGCCATAAGCGGCACCGTAATGAATGAAGTAAGCAGTGTCATCACTGAGGCTGCGTTCAATACATTCGAAATTTTCATTTTTGATATCCTTATACAAAGATTAGTTTAAAGTGTTTCAGCAGATTTCTCTGCTAGGTTCACTTTAATAGTATATACTTGAAATAATCTAGAATGATAATCTACCTCGGGCTTGACGCCCCTCTCCCACTTTTGGGTTTTGTTACCTAAACACTAATAATGTATTATTATTAATCTAAATCAGTAAAGTAAGTAATAAGGTAAATAAAAGTATATTTTCTTTAATAATACTAATAATGGATTTTACAAATCCAGATGTAATTCCAAACAATCTAATCATTATTCCTTTCACTCACCCAGCGGTAGCGTTTATGGGTGAAAGGAATAATGTATTCTATATCTATATTCTTTATTTCTTTTCTAATAATACTAATAATAGTT
>ENA-OWLI01000019-OWLI01000019.1-metagenome-genome-assembly--contig:-NODE-19-length-31008-cov-7.700061_pt1 | contig 31008 bp, 27 predicted proteins | sample MGYA00245346_ERZ651096 | MGnify/ENA primary metagenome ERZ651096 (study PRJEB26857, sample SAMEA4031766) | metagenome | biome: human; feature: oral; material: saliva | place: Philippines | collected 2014 | study...
GTGGATTTGCTGCCGCAATTTTTGCTTTGGCTTTTTTCAAGAAGTGGCGTTCCCACCAAACCACGGCAATTAAGCAAAGAATAAGCAAGCCGTAATTCACTAATAAACCGCCAACAGGGCCAAAGGATTTAAGTAAGTTAAGTTTTTCGTAATCTAATGCGAGCACGGGTGCTAGATCGTCCCATGCATAGGCTAAATAGGTTGAACCAACAACATTACCCACACCTACCCACATAAAGTGAACTTGACCTTCCATTGAACGATACATCCAACCAGTTTCACAACCGCCTGCTAACACAATACCGAAGCCAAATAATAAACCACCGATAATGGCATTTGGGCCCGCCCACATGATTTTGGCTGGTACGCCTAATTGAATGTAGCTGAATACGCCAAGCGTACCCACGATAATACCGAAGATGATGGCTTTTGCCATATAAGCGCGACCCGTTACCCATAAATCACGGAAGGCAGAAGTAAAGCAAATTTGAGCACGTTCAATTAATAAGCCAAAAGCTAACCCACAAAGCATCGCAAAACCCAGTTTGACGGAGTTTGTCATCACATAAAGTGAAGTAATCAGGTAAGCAAAAAAGATTACCATACCAATCCAAAAACGACGACTTGCTTGTTTCGGGTCACTTTCTTGTAATTTTGCCGCACCTTTTTTCAATTCTAATTTCACGCGGAACATCGGAAGTAAGGTGACTTTTACCCCTGCATAAGTACCTACGGCAGTGGCAATAGTAAAGAACCAGGCATGAACCGAAAATTGTGGAATACCGGTGAAGAGAGAGGCAAGGTTACAGCCCATTGCTAAACGTGCACCGAAACCGGCTAATGCACCACCAATGAGGGCTTGAACAATACGACGTTTGTGCGGTTGATTACGCCATTTCACGTTGTTTGCCCAAAGTGCAGCAGAAATACATCCCGCGAACATACCTAAAATCATCACGCCATCAATACGGGTGAAGATCGTGCCTTGCATACCGATAATTTTATAATAGCTCCAGTCGGACACATCGACGCCTAGCGCTTGCAAAGCATGACCGCCCCAACGGGTAAATTCCCCGGTAACCGCCCAATAAGTGCCAGTTACCCCAAAGTAATAAGCTGAAATGAGCCCCGCAGCAATAACTGCCGCGACAGGATTCCAGTATTTGATCAGATAATTTTGTTTAAATTGCTGCAAAATCTCTTTCATGAGTGAGTAAATCCTTAAAATGAAATGATGATTTGCAAGTGCGGTATAAAATGAAGAGATTTTTGAAGTGTCTGCCATTTTCCTATACACAAAACTTGCGATATAAGACAAATGAATTGTCGAGCAAGATAATAGCATTTGTTTTTGGGTAATGCACGAGGGGAGGGATAATTATTTGTGGGTAATTTTAAGTTTTAAGATGAGAGAATGAAGTCAATCTATAACACTTATTTTTTCCTCAATATCAATTTTTCAATTAAAAAGACGAAGAATAGGGTAATAAGCATCGTAAGTCCACCAGCTAGAATAGCTAATAAACAAATTACCCAAGCAGATTTGTTCATATTAAGGAAAGCAAAGAAATAGAAACCAAATAGTAGGGAAAATGCACACCATAATCCCCAGCTTAATTTGGAATATTTATTGAATAGAAATTCAAATAACCCTTCAAAAAATAAACGGAAAAAACATTCAAAGATAATATTACCCATATGTTGGTTGTTTCAATGCTAAGTCATAATAATGGTTTGTTTAGACAAACTTTCTGCCTGCCTAAATGTTAAGAGAAAACTTAAACGGGCAATTTCATTTCTCGGACACGCATGGTTAATCCATCGATTAACAATAAACGTCCACATAAATTTGAGCCGATTTTTAACCGCACTTTGATGGCTTCTAAGGCTTGAATTGAACCGACAACACCCACAATTGGCGCCAGTACGCCCGCCTCTACACAACTTAAAATATTTTGCCCAAAGAGCTGGCTAAGTTGGCGATAGGTTGGGGTATTGGGTTCATAAGTAAAGACGGAAACCTGTCCTTCTAAACGAATTGCCGCACCAGAAACAAGCGGGATCTTCGCTTGTTCGCACCCACGATCGAGCGCATTACGAATATCCACGTTATCGGTACAATCTAATATCACATCAAAGTGCGGTATGATTTCCGTGAGTTTTTCTTCGGAAAGTTGTGCATTGATAGTTTCAATTTCGACGTGTGGATTAATTTGTTGTAACGCGATTTTTGCTGATTCCACTTTAGGCATATTTAATCGGCTATCAGTATGTAATACCTGACGTTGCAAATTAGAAAGCGATACCGTGTCAAAATCCAATAAGGTCAAATGTCCCACACCGGCTGCTGCAAGATATTGACTTGCCGCACAGCCTAAACCGCCCAGACCGACAATTAACATTCGGCTGTCTTTCAGCTTTTCTTGCCCGTCAAAATCAACCGCTTTTAAGATGATTTGGCGGTTATAGCGCAGTTCTTCTTCGTAGCTTAATTCAGCCATTATTGCCCCAATAGGTGATTAAACGGTTCAATGGTGACGATTTCGCCCGCAGCTACATTACCACGATCTTTTTCAAGACGAATAAAGCAGTTACTTTTCACAAAAGAACTGAATAAATGTGAGCCTTGGAAACCCACTGGTTGCACTTCAAGTTGGCCATTTTCATTGATTTGATAGAAACCACGTTGGAAATCTAAACGTCCTGGCGATTTTTTCAAATTGGTTTGGGCAATCGCTTGGAAGTGCGGTTGTTTTTTCGGGTGTTTTTTACCGCTTAATTTGGCGATAGCTGGTTGCACTAATTGATAGAATGTCACTAATGCAGAAACGGGATTGCCGGGTAAACCGCAGAACCAAGCATTTTCTAATTTACCAAAAGCAAATGGCTTGCCGGGTTTCATCGCAATTTTCCAGAAATTCACTTGGCCTACTTTTTCTAACACGGTTTTCGTGAAGTCAGCTTCACCCACCGAAACCCCGCCACTCGTGATGACAAGATCTGCCTGAGCTTGTGCTTTCACAAAAGCCGCTTCAAATTCAGCTTGGTTATCCGGCAGAATACCAAAATCAAGCACGTCACAATTTAATTTTTCTAGCATTAATTTCACGGTGAAACGGTTGGTGTCGTAAATTTGCCCAGCTTGTAACGGTTGACCGACAGGGACTAATTCATCGCCGGTTGAAAGTACGACCACTTTTAATCGTGGGAAAGCTTTCACTTCAGCGATGCCTAATGATGCAAGTAAAGGTAAAGAAACGGCATTTAGCTCATCCCCTTGATGTAATACCACATCACCTTTTTTCACATCTTCACCAATGCGGCGAATATTCTGATTGGCTTTAGGCAAGGCAGAAAAGGTAACAGAACCATCTTCATTGACAGTGACATCTTCTTGCATAACCACTGCATCAGCCCCTTCGGGAATCATCGCACCTGTCATAATTCTGACCGCACTTTGGGCTACCCATTCCCCTTGAAATGGATTGCCTGCAAAGGATTTTCCCACAACAGAAAGCGTCATAGATTGCTGTAAATCGGCTAAACGAACCGCATAGCCATCCATCGCGGAGTTATCAAAAGAAGGCACGTTAATCGGAGAAATCACATCTTTCGCACAGACACGATCTGCGGCTTCAGTTAAAGCCAGTGTTTCAGTTTTTGTCGGGAAGGGAAGTTGGTTGAGCATTTGCGCCAAGGCATCTTCAAGTGGCAACATAATCAATCCTTTGGGTTGAGCGAAATAAAAGTGGATATATTGTAGCCCGAAATACAATATGAAGGAAATTAATAAATTAGGGTGATTTTTCGCATTTTACGAATAATTCATCTTTTGCTAGAATGGCACATTATTTTTTTATAAATGGAACGTGAATGAACGCGATTTCACCTGATGCGGAAAGTGTCCGCCGAGCCTTGGTAGCCAAAGGCATCGAAACACCAATGATTGATCCGACTCAATGTAAAGATGAGCGCCGTGCGGCGATTGCTTCGCATATGCGTGAAGTGATGAAATTGATTGGGTTAGATCTATGTGATGATAGCTTAGAAGAAACGCCAAATCGCTTAGCCAAAATGTTTATTGACGAAATTTTCAGTGGAATGGATTACGCCAATTTCCCGAAAATGACGAAAATCAAAAACCAAATGAAAGTGAGCGAAATGGTGCAAGTGAATGACATCACCTTGACCAGTACTTGTGAACATCATTTTGTGACGATTGATGGTAATGTTGCCGTCGCGTATTACCCAAAAGATTGGGTGATTGGCTTGTCTAAAATCAATCGCATTGTGGCGTTTTTTGCGCAACGTCCACAAGTGCAAGAGCGTTTAACCGAACAGCTTTTAACAGCATTTCAAACCATTTTAGAAACCGATGATGTGGCAGTTTATGTGAAAGCGACACATTTCTGTGTGAAAGCGCGTGGGGTAAAAGATACCCATAGTTATACCGTGACATCAGCCTATGGCGGGGTCTTTTTAGAAGATCGCGAAACCCGCAAAGAATTTCTCTCTTCCATTCAGAAGTAATGAGCAGAAGCACCGAATACTCGGTGCTTTTGTTTACTAATTGTACGGATATAAGTTAAAATCAGCCTCTTCATTTTTATTGAGGATTTTTATGACGAAAGCAAATTCAAAATTTTTTCTTGTCTTATTACTTGGTGTCCTTTCAGCCTTTGGTCCGTTTGTGGTGGATCTTTATTTACCTTCACTGCCACAACTTGCTACCTTTTTTGAAACAAGTGCCTCAATGACACAACTTACGCTCACCACCGCCATGATTGGTCTAGCGGTGGGGCAGTTACTTCTCGGGCCTCTTAGTGATAAATTTGGGCGAAAAATTCCGCTTATTATCTCATTAGTGATTTATATTATCAGCACGGTCTTAATTGTTTATTCGCCTAATATTGAAGCGATGATTGTCTTGCGTGTGATTCAAGGGGTTTCTTCAGCAGGAAGTGTAGTTATTTCTCGTGCAGTCGTAACGGATCTTTATCGCGGACGTGAAATGACGCGTTTCTTTGGTTTATTAATGACAATTAACGGACTTGCCCCAATTATTTCACCAATCTTTGGTAGTTTATTGTTGGAATACATCAGTTGGAAAGGCGTATTTGTTTTCCTTGCATTGATTGGTGTGATAGTTTTACTTTTCTGCTTCCGTTTAAAAGAAAGCTTAAGCATCGAAAATCGCTTACAAGGTTCAATATTTTCCACCTTTTTGACGTTTGGTGTGATTATCAAAAATCGCTTATTTATGAGCTATGTAGGAATTCAAAGTTTCTTGCTTGGTTCCATGTTCGCCTATATTGCGGCTTCGCCATTTATTTTTCAAAGTTTCTATGGGTTGAGTGCATTTGTCTTTAGTTTATGTTTTGGTGTGAATGGCGCAGCGTTAGTTATCGGGTCAAATGTTGGTGGTAAATTGGCAAATCGTAAGGCATTGGCTATTGGCGTATTTGCTTTTGTGGTTGCTGCACTTTATACCATTGCTGTTTTAATTATTCAGCCACACTGGTTATTTGTTGAAATCGGTTTCTTTGCTATGTTGTTATTTATGGGCATTACTTTTCCGGCTATTTCTTCTTTAGCCATGGAAAGTGAACGCCAATATGCAGGTAGTGCATCTGCTTTATTAGGTTTTGCTCCATTCTTTTTAGGTGGCGTGGTTTCACCATTAGTCGGAATCGGTAATATTTTCTATTCAACGGCTTTGGTAATTTTAACTTGTAGTGTATTAGCTTTAGTTATTTATTGGATGATTCGTCATAAAATTCCAAATTCAGCTGAGTAGTGAAAAGTGCGGTCATTTTTGACGGTGTTTTTGAGAAAGAAAAAGGCGAACCTCAATTGGTTCGCCTTTTGTTATTTTAGCATTAGTTTCGAATACTTAATTTCTCAAATTCATCGAAGAATGTTGGGAACGTTTTAGCCGTACATTTTGGATCTAAAATGGTTACCGGTGTATCCGATAACGCAATCAACGCAAAGCACATTGCCATACGGTGATCGTTATAGGTCTCAATTTCGGCATGTTTAAATTGAGAAAGGGCAAGCGGTTGAATGCGAATAAAATCTTCACCTTCTTCAACTTCCGCACCGACTTTTCGTAACTCGGCAGCCATCGCTGAAAGGCGATCAGTTTCTTTCACACGCCAGTTATAAATGTTGCGAATAACGGTTTCACCCTTTGCAAATAAGGCGGTTGTCGCTATTGTCATGGCTGCATCAGGAATGTGGTTCATATCCATATCAATGCCATGGAGTTCCGCTTGTTCTGCTTGAATAAAATCTTCACCCCAAGTGATTTTGGCTCCCATTTTTTCTAGCACATCAGCAAATAGGCGGTCGCCTTGAATGGAATGCTTGCCAATTCCTGTCACTTTTACGTTGCCTTTAATCGCGGCAGCAGCAAGGAAATAAGAAGCAGATGAAGCATCACCTTCTACCATGTATTTACCTGGTGACAAATAGGACTGGTTACCTTTCACCTTAAATACTTGATAATGTTGATTTTCAACCGAAACACCAAAATCTTTCATCATCGCAAGGGTAATATCAATATAAGGTTTTGAGACTAAATCACCCACAATATGGATATCTAAATCGCCTTCAGCAAGAGGGGCAGCCATTAAAAGTGCGGTCAAAAATTGAGAAGAAATTGAGCCATCAATTTTAACTACACCGCCTTTAATCCCTTGATTGCGAATCGCAAGCGGTGGGTAACCATCATTTTCTAAATAACGAACATTAGCACCCGCTTGAAGAAGTGTATCAACCAAATGTTTGATTGGGCGTTCTTTCATACGAGGCTCACCAGTCAAAATGACTTCACCTTCTGTGTTGCCTTTTAAACAAAGCGCCGCAGTTAAAGGGCGCATGGCCGTACCGGCATTGCCGAGAAACAGTGATAAGCCATTTTCAACCTGAAACGCGCCACCCAAGCCTTCAACTTCACAGCAAGTTTTGTCTTCAGAAAGCTGGTAATTTACACCTAAAGCTTTAAGGGCGTTTAGCATATGACGAATGTCATCACTGTCTAACAAATTAGTGACCGTTGTGGTGCCTTTAGCTAATGTGGCTAATAATAATGCACGGTTTGATAAACTTTTCGAGCCAGGTAAGTTGATCTCACCTGCAATGCGAGAAATTGGCTCTAAAGTGATTGCTTTCATTACAAGACCACCGTTTTATTTTTATACACAAAAATACGATCATGTAAGGCAAGATCAAGCGCTCGGCTTAATACTGTTTTTTCCACATCACGGCCTGCACGCATCATGGCATCGGCAGAGTAAGTGTGATCCACATTAATCACATTTTGCATAATGATCGGACCTTGATCTAATTCATTATTAATAAAGTGAGCCGTTGCACCAATGATTTTTACGCCACGTTCATAGGCTTGTTGATAAGGTTTTGCCCCAATAAATGCGGGTAAGAATGAATGGTGAATATTAATCACACGATTTGGATAACGCGCTACGAATTCTGGATTTAATACACGCATATATTTCGCTAAAACAATATAATCAGGTGCATATTCATCAATTTTTTCAGCAAGCAATTTATCGTGTTCCACACGAGTGAGACCTTCATGACTGACACAATGGAATGGAATATCAAAGCGTTCAACTAATTCGCGTAAATTATCGTGATTTCCAATTACTGCCGCAATTTCTACGTTTAACGCACCGTAGTAATTTTTCATTAAAATATCACCTAAGCAATGGGCTTCTTTAGTCACTAAAATCACGATACGTTTACGTTTTGCACTGATTAGGCGACAGTTTGTCCCTTTCGGCAAACTATAATCTAAATCAGCTAACAGGGTTTCTTCATTAAAAATCCCTTCTAATTCTGTACGCATAAAGAAATGCTTCGTTTCAAAATCAACAAACTCATTATTGTGAAGGATATTTAATTGGTGTTTGTAACAAATATTGGTGATTTTGGCGATTAAGCCTTTATCATCGGGACAGTCGGTCAGTAATATTTTCTTTTCTAACATAATGAATATTTTGCAAAGTAAATAAAAAAAGAGAACCCATAAAAATGGGTTCTACATTGTTAATATGAAATTAGATTTCGAAAGAAGCTAAAGAGGCACCTTTATCTAAGGCCTTTTGAATCACACGAGGTGTGCGGCCTTGACCAGTCCATGTTCTTTCTTGACCAGTTTCATCAGTATATTTGTATTTTGCTGGACGAGGTTCACGTTTTTTACGAATTGAAGAAGGCGCAATACCGATAATTGCAGTTAATTCTTCTGCAGTGATACCTTCTTGTTTAATTAATTCTTTATATTTTGCAATACGCGCACGACGCTCTTGTTCCGCTTGTTCAATTTCAGCTGCTTGAGCACGTTTTTCTTCAACAGCAGCTTGTAATTTTAAAAGTGAACTTTCAGCTTGTTCTAATGTTAAATCGCGTACAGCGGCGCGTAAACTACGAAGGTTTGTTAAACCTTTTGTTAATTCATTCATGATGTCCTCTTTTTTATGTGTGTGAATGCTTAATTATTTTAAGGAAGACAATAATAGCGAAAATAATATATTTGGTAAATATTAATTCGCCTAATTTAAAGAATTAATTGGTCTGATCTCATCATACTCCATATTATGGAGTGATCTGTTTTCTATACTATTGCAATCGTTTACCCATAAAATTGTGTAACAATGAATTAACAACTTAATACGTCATTTTTAATAAAAGAATAGATTTTACTGAAAGTGCAAGATTTTATTGGTAATTTTATTCATTTTAATGTAATCTCTCACCATCCTATACAACAGTAGAGGTGCGGTCATTATAAGTATTTTCCTGGAGTGGATAGCGTTGAAGGGAAAGGAAAGGAATGATTGCCGAAATCGAATAGGCGTCATCTTATTCGGTTGGTCACGTCTTCGAAAGGAACGTGACTGTCATAGTTTTTGTGTATTAACTATGGAGCGCTACGGTTCGGTCTGGTCATATTGTGTCTTTTCTTGCCGTTGTCTCCATTAAATTATTAGGTATAACTTAATGGAACTAGTCGATTATTCTTCATCTATTTATTCAATTATTCCTGCATTACTTGCGATTATTTTAGCAATTGCAACTCGCCGAGTTCTGCTGTCCCTAAGTGCAGGGATTATTGTCGGTGCATTAATGTTGGTTGATTTCAACCCATTGAATGCGCTTATTTATTTAAAAGATAATGTTGTTGCTCTCGTTTATAGTAGTGAGGAAGGCATGAATTCAAATATGAATATCGTGTTCTTCTTAGTATTACTTGGGGTATTAACTTCGCTTTTAACCGTTTCTGGTAGTAACCGTGCTTTTGCCGAATGGGCGCAAAGCAAAATTAAAGATCGTCGCGGTGCAAAATTATTAGCCGCATCTTTAGTGTTTGTAACCTTTATTGATGATTACTTCCACAGTCTTGCAGCGGGTGCTATTGCGCGTCCAGTCACTGATCGTTTCAAAGTGTCTCGTGCAAAATTAGCGTACATTCTTGATTCAACTGCTGCGCCAATGTGTGTCATGATGCCAGTATCAAGCTGGGGGGCATACATTATTACTCTCGTGGCTGGTCTATTGGCGACTTACTCTATTACCTCTTATACACCAATGGGGGCATTCATCGCCATGAGTTCAATGAACTACTATGCGATCTTCTCATTATTGATGGTATTCTTTGTCGTTTATTTTTCATTTGATATTGCATCAATGGCACGTCATGAAAAATTAGCCATGGAGCGCGATTATAAAGAAGAAGTCATTGAAGGTGTGAAAGGTAAAGTTCGCAACTTAATTTTACCGATTTTAGTCTTAATTACCGTCACTGTTTTCATGATGATTCATACGGGTAGTGAAGCCTTAGCGGCAGATGGAAAACCATTTAGCATCTTAGGCGCATTTGAAAATACAACCGTCGGTATTTCGCTTGTGGTTGGGGGGGCAAGTGCGGTTGCCATGTCAACATTATTGATCATTCTTGAGCGTCAAGTTTCTTTACAAGAATATGGAAAAGCATGGATTGCTGGTATTAAGTCTATGTTAGGTGCAATTGCCATTTTATTCTTTGCTTGGACAATTAATAAAGTAGTAGGTGATGTTCAAACAGGTAAATACTTATCTTCTTTAGTGAGTGGTAGCATTCCTGTTCAATTTTTACCTGTTATTTTATTTGTACTTGGTGCGGCAATGGCGTTCTCAACCGGGACAAGTTGGGGAACATTTGGGATTATGTTGCCAATCGCAGCAGCAATGGCAACCAATTCAGCACCGGAGTTATTACTCCCTTGTCTTTCAGCCGTAATGGCTGGCGCGGTATGTGGCGACCACTGTTCACCCGTTTCAGATACAACGATTCTGTCATCAACTGGGGCAAAATGTAACCACATGGATCACGTCACCACACAGTTACCTTATGCAGCAACTGTCGCGACAGCAAGTGCTGTGGGTTATATTGTGCTAGGCTTTACAGTATCAGGTTTGGCGGGATTTGTGACAACAGCAGTTGTTTTAGTCGCTTTAGTGTTTATCGTAAAAAAACGTTAACCAATAAGTGAAATAAGAGAGGGCGTATCATATGATACGTCCTTTTTGTATCGGTTATAAAAATTATAGTAATGGACTAAACAAGAAAAATAATCGCTCGATGATTCGATGATAGAAAGGGCGATTGATCCATTCTTGCATATTAAGCGCGGAAGAATTCGCTAAATAATTTTCGTGAAGCATTGCTACTTCATTGGCAAAATTACGATCTTCTACAGCAATAGTGATTTCAAAATTAAGCAAGAAGCTACGCAAATCCATATTTACTGTACCAATAAGTGCAAGTTTATTATCGATTAACACACTTTTAGTGTGTAGAAGTCCTGCTTCAAAATGATAAATTTTGACACCGGCCTCGAGTAAATCATCAAAGAACGTCCGACTCGCCCAATAAACCATCAAGGAATCATTTTTTTTAGGTAAAATAAGCGTGATATCAACGCCACTGAATGCAGCAATACGTAGTGCCTCAGCGATATTGTGACTTGGTACAAAATAAGGTGTGGTGATCACAATGTTTTCTCTTGCCGCATAAATTGCTGTTGCAAGGGATTGTGCAATTAAATCATCCGGGAAAGCTGGACCACTCGCAATCACTTGTACGGAGTGGGTATCATTGTCATCAATTTCCACAATCGGACAATTGGGTAATAAAAGCGGCAATTCTTCCATGGTTTCAATTTCCCAATCCCAGGCATGTAAGCTGTTTAAAATAGGCGAAACAGGGCCGTTAATTCGCACCATTATATCTACCCAATTACCCACATTACTTTCTTGTTTGAATAAAATGGGGTCCACCATATTCATACTGCCTGTGTAAGCAATTTGGTTATCAATCACGATAATTTTACGGTGTTGGCGTAAATCAATTCGGTTGAAGAACATTCGGAATAAGTTTACGTGTAGTGCTTCTGTAATCTCAATCCCTTTCGCTCGCATTTCTTTACAAATAGAGCTTTTCAAAAAAGCATGACTGCCAACGGAATCGAGTAAAAGACAAACTCTTACCCCACGTTGTACAGCTTCTTCTAAAGCTTGTTTAACCTCATTAATTAATCCATCATTACTCCAAATATAAAAGACCATATTAATGGAGTAGCGAGCTTGTTGAATATCACTGATGATACTTCGAATAATGCTTTCCGGTGTATCGAGAATATGTAATTCATTGCCTCGAATATTCGGAATACCTAATCGTTGGTGGACTAATTTAAATAAAGCACGATAACGAGGATCTTGGGAATGTGTAACCAGATCTTTTTGTTTTGAAAGTTGCTGAAACCATTGTGTATATTTAGGTTTTAACAACTGAAATGCTTTGGCTCGGCGAGTACCGAGTTTAATCTCTCCAAAAAGCAAATAGGCAATGACGCCAATCAGTGGCAGAAGATAGATAACCAACAGCCATGATAATGTGACGGAGACCGCTTGTTTTTTGACGAGCAAACGCAATGTGACAGAAATAATCGCCATCCAAATTAACACGGGAATAATATAAACCAGTATAATATATCCAAAATTCATTAATTTTTGACCTCACTTATGAAACTAGACATTATTTATCATACGGATGATTTTATCATTATTTATAAGCCTTGTGGGATAAATGTGCATAAAGATCAAAGTGAAATTGGTTTAACCACTTTAGTTGCTAAGCAGCTTGGTGTGTCACAAGTTTGGCTTGTGCATCGGTTAGATAAAGTGACATCAGGTTTACTCATTTTGGCATTGAATGCCGAAAGTGCGGCTGAATTTTTCCGACTTTTTTCTGAACATCATATCCAAAAGACTTATTTTGCTCTCAGTACTCAAAAACCGAAAAAGAAACAAGGATTGATTATCGGCGATATGCAAAAGGTTCGTAATGGGGCTTGGAAGCTTTGCCAATCGAAAGAAAATCCCGCAATTACGCGTTTTGAAAGTGTAAGTTGTGAGCCTAATTTACGATTATTTATCTTAAAGCCACAAACCGGTAAAACCCACCAATTGCGTGTGGCGATGAAAAGCTTAGGTAGCCCCATTTTAGGCGATGCACTTTATGGAAAAAAGACGGAAAAAATTGACCGCACTTATTTACATGCTGCAAGATTGCAATTTGAATTTAAAGGTCAGGCATTTGATGTGTTTACTCTTCCTAAAGAAGGGGAGTGGTGGAATCGTGAAGGTGTTATGTCTCAGATTCAAAAAATAGGCTCAGCAAATGCTGAGCCAAAGATATAAACGTGATTGATTATTTCGCTAATCCGATACCCGTATAGCCACGTTCACGCATGGTGGCTTCTTTTGATTTACGAATTAAGGTTTCAATTGTCATGCCTTGTACGAGAATTGAAAATGCCACAACCGCATACGTCATACCTAAAATAAGATCGCGAACATCCATTTCTAATCCTTCAATATAAAATTGACCACTTGGAATAGAAAGCGCCATAGCGAGCGCTAATCCGCCTCGTAATGCGCCCCAAGTGAGTACTTTCATCGTGTAAGGGTTGTATTTACGGTAGCGTTTCATGACTTGGAATGGCAACCAAACACTGGCATAGCGACAGATTAAGCAAATCGGAATAGCAAGGAAAATTAAGATTAACCCTTGCCAGGAGACATGAATCAATAAAATCGCTAAACCGATCAAGATGAAGAGTAAGGAGTTGAGGAAGTGATCAATCATTTCCCAAAAGTGATCTAAATAGCGTTGGCTTTGTCGAGAAAATCCAGTATATCTTGTCCAGTTCCCGATTAAAATCCCTGCGACAACCATGGCTAATGCACCAGAGACGTGTAAGAGATTAGCCAGCATAAAGCCCGCAGTAGGTACGATTAAGGTTAAGAGAATTTCTAACGAACCATCATCAGTGGCTGAAATCAGATAATGGGCGAATAGGCCTAAAACCAATCCAAATGCAATCCCACCTAAGGCTTCTTTAAAAAATAAATGGAGAATACCGCTTGCTGTCGGTTCATGACCGCCAAATGCGACAGCAAAAACGGTGGTGAAAATCACCAAGCCAATCCCATCATTAAAAAGTGATTCGCCTTCCACCTGCATGGATAAGCGTTTTGGGGCTTTTAAGTTTTTGATAATGGCAAGTACGGCAATAGGGTCATCAGGCGATATGAGTGCACCAAATAAGATGCAGTAAATTAAATCAATATGCCAGCCGAAAAGTAAGGCAACGCCATAAAGTAGAAAACCAATAAAAAAGGTTGAGGCGAGCGTTGAGAAAAGAGCGAAAGTGGCAATTTCCCATTTTTGATTGTTCAAAACAGGAAGTTTAATGCCCAAGGCTCCAGCAAAGAGCAAAAAACCTAAAATTCCATTTAATAAGAAATCTTTAAAATCAATACGTTCAATAACACGTGTTGCAATATCATCTAAATTAAACCAGTTGAAATAACCTAGCAAAACTAGAAACAATGAGCCCGCCATGGAAGTGGCTGTGATAGCGATCGTATATTGGATCTTATCATTCAGTTTACGAGTGATAAAACTGATTAAAATAGCTATTGTGGTGAGAAAACACAAGTAAGTATAAATATTCATAAAATGATCCGAGTGAAGTAATAAAAACGCCGCCAGTATAAGCAACTTAGTTTTATTTATAAAGTGCGTTTTTAAGAAAAATTTTAATGAGAAAGAAGGATCAAATTCATTTGATTAAAACTGAAGCGTAATCACATTAATAGGCGTAACTTCTTCCGTTATAAGAGGAAAAGTGCGGTTAAGATTTCAATTATTTTGTATAATAGCCACAATTTTTCACATTAGGAACAAAAATGAAATTTATCTCTTTTAATATTAATGGTTTACGTGCTCGCCCTCATCAACTTGAAGCAATTATTGAAAAATACCAACCGGATGTGATTGGTTTACAAGAAATTAAAGTGGCAGATGAAGATTTTCCTTATGAAATTACCGACAATCTAGGCTATCACGTTTTTCATCATGGGCAAAAAGGGCACTATGGTGTAGCACTGTTAACCAAACAAGAACCCAAAGCGGTGCGTCGTGGTTTTCCAACAGATAATGACGATGCGCAAAAACGTATTATTATGACGGATTTAGAAACGCCATTTGGTTTGTTAACGGTAATTAATGGCTATTTTCCACAAGGCGAAAGTCGTGCTCATGAAACCAAGTTTCCGGCGAAAGAAAAGTTTTATGCGGATCTTCAACGCTATTTAGAACAAGATCACGATAAAGCTAATCCGGTTTTAATTATGGGGGATATGAATATTAGTCCAAGCGATTTAGATATCGGCATTGGCGATGAAAACCGAAAACGTTGGTTGCGTACTGGCAAATGCTCATTCTTACCCGAAGAGCGTGAATGGTATCAACGCTTATACGATTATGGCTTGGAAGATACGTTCCGCAAATTAAATCCTACAGTCAATGACAAGTTCTCGTGGTTTGATTACCGCTCAAAAGGTTTCGACGACAACCGTGGGTTACGTATCGATCATATTTTAGTGAATCGTCAATTAGCAGAGCGTTGCGTTGATGTTGGCATTGCATTAGATATTCGTGCAATGGAAAAACCGTCCGATCACGCACCAATTTGGGCAGAATTTAAATAGGAAAGCAACATGGATATGGCAAATTGGCAGAATTATCGTTCCCAAGTGAATGGCATGCCTGCCGTGTTTACCGCAAATATTGAAGATTTAGATGTTTATCATGGTAAACATCTTAGTAAAGTTGTGCAATTTACCGTGCCTTATCAGGGAGATGAGGACGGTTTGCCGAATGAAGACGAATATGAAAAATTGATTAATCGTCTTTTTAAAATCCTTGCTCAATTGACCGCACTTCCGAACGTTTTTTTTGCAGGGCACTTTATTTGCAACCATCAGGCAAAAATGCATTTCTATTGTGAACAAGATGCTTTGCTTAAAGAAACCCTTCAGCAACTTGATTTTGTTTCTGAGATTAATGTTCAGGATGATCCCAATTGGGACACTTATTTCGATTTCTTATTGGCTTCACCATTGGAAATGAAATTAAATGCCACGGAAGAGATTTTGAGTATGCTGAATAGCAAAGGGCGTAATTTAAGCGACACTTATTTGATTGAGCACACTTTTCATTTTGATGAAGAAGAAAAAATGTTCCCCTTTATGGATGAACTAACACTTGGAAAAGTGTCTTTCAATACGTTGAAATATTCTAGCCAAGCCATTCAAACAGAAGAAGATGAAACGCCTTATTTTATGGTGAAATTGGAGCAAGAACTTTCATTAGACAGCAATGAGATCTTCGAGTGGGTAGAGCGCTTTGAAAAATTAGCCATGGAGTTTTCTGGCGACTATATTGGCTGGGAATGCGATAATTTAATGGATGACCGGTCATCATTAAATTAGTCTGATAATTCATCAAATCAGTATAGATTAGATAAAAATAAAGCCCATCAACACGATGGGCTTAAATTCTTTTGGCTACAAATTTAGGCTTCGTAAAAGGAGACAAACGAAAGCTAAACCAAAAGAGAAATTTGGCTCCTCCTGCGGGACTCGAACCTGCGACATATGGATTAACAGTCCACCGTTCTACCGACTGAACTAAGGAGGAATAAATTTGGTATCACAAAGAATAGGCGCGCATTTTAATGATCGGACCACTCCTTGTCAATACCAAAAATGAAAAAAATCATAAAAAATTTTGCACTTTTTTCTATCCACAAAGCCTGTGGATAACTTTGTGGATTGTTTTTGTTTAAAATGGTCAACCACTGGTGCAGACTGGCTTTCCCTTAAATTGTTCATCTATTAGCCATAAGTGAATATTTTTTTAAATATCAATATGTTGCATAAAGTCCAGCAAAAAAAATAAAATATTTTTCAATTTTGAAGCGTTTAAGACTTGACACACCTAAGTATGTGTAAAACTTGGATTTTTATCGCTCAATTTGGAGTAATAATTGTGCTAAAATAGCCGCATTTCTAAAATAGCTAAAAATTGACCGCACTTATGGCAGAGAAAATTAACACTAAGCCTTTTATCCTTCATTCCGATTTTAAACCTTCTGGCGATCAGCCCCAAGCAATCGAAAAATTAGTCGAAAATTTAGAGGATGGTTTGGCCCATCAAACCCTTCTCGGGGTAACGGGGTCAGGTAAAACCTTTACCATTGCAAATGTCATAGCGACATTAAATCGCCCGGCGATGTTACTTGCCCCAAATAAAACCCTCGCTGCTCAGCTTTATGCGGAAATGAAAGCGTTTTTTCCAGAAAATGCAGTGGAATATTTCGTTTCATACTATGATTATTATCAGCCGGAAGCTTATGTACCGAGTAGTGATACCTTTATTGAGAAAGATGCTTCAATTAATGATCAAATTGAACAGATGCGTCTTTCTGCCACGAAATCGTTCTTAGAACGTCGAGATACTATTGTCGTGGCGTCCGTATCAGCGATTTATGGTTTGGGTGATCCTGATAGCTATTTGCAGATGATGTTGCATTTACAGCAAGGTGCCATTATCGATCAGCGTCAGATTTTAGCGAAGTTAGCAGAATTACAATATACCAGAAACGATCAAGCCTTTCAGCGTGGTACATTCCGTGTGCGCGGCGAAGTGATTGATATTTTCCCTGCGGAATCTGACGATCGTGCGGTACGAATTGAATTATTTGATGATGAAATTGAACGCTTAAGTTTATTTGATCCTTTAACAGGCACAAGTTTTGGTGCTGTTCCGCGTTTTACGGTATATCCGAAAACCCACTATGTGACGCCAAGAGAGCGTATTTTAGATGCCATTGAAAAAATCAAAGCGGAGCTTGTGCAACGCCGTGAATATTTCATCAAGGAACATAAGTTGCTGGAAGAGCAGCGTATTACCCAACGTACGCAATTTGATATTGAGATGATGAATGAGCTCGGCTATTGCTCAGGCATCGAAAACTATTCACGCTATCTTTCTGGCAGAAATGAAGGCGAACCGCCTCCGACATTATTTGATTATATGCCGTCTGATGCGATTTTGATTATTGATGAATCACACGTGACCGTACCGCAGATTGGCGGGATGTATCGAGGTGACCGTTCACGTAAAGAAACCTTAGTGGAATATGGTTTTCGCTTGCCTTCTGCATTGGATAACCGTCCATTACGCTTTGAAGAGTTTGAGCGTTTAGCTCCCCAGACGATTTACGTTTCTGCGACACCTGGCCCTTATGAGTTGGAAAAATCGGGCAGTGAAATAGTCGATCAGGTGGTACGTCCAACAGGATTACTCGATCCACAAATTGAAATTCGTCCAGTATCCATTCAAGTGGATGATTTGCTTTCTGAAGCGCGTCAAAGAGCGGATAAAAATGAGCGCGTTTTAGTGACGACGCTAACGAAGAAAATGGCGGAAGATTTAACGGATTACTTAGACGAACACGGCATTCGAGTACGTTATCTGCACTCAGATATTGATACTGTAGAGCGTGTAGAGATTATTCGTGATTTACGTTTAGGGGAATTCGATGTATTGGTTGGCATCAACTTATTACGTGAGGGCTTGGATATTCCAGAAGTTTCTCTTGTCGCCATTTTAGATGCGGATAAAGAAGGTTTCTTGCGTTCTGAACGATCTTTAATCCAAACTATCGGTCGTGCCGCTCGAAACTTAAATGGTAAAGCGATTTTGTATGCTGATAGCATGACTAAATCTATGGAAAAAGCCATTACCGAAACGAATCGCCGTCGTGAAAAACAAATGAAATACAATGAAGAGCACGGTATTGTTCCACAGGCATTGAATAAGAAAGTCGGCGAGTTATTAGATATTGGTCAAGGAGCAAATCAAAAAGCCAAATTGAAACAGCGTGGAAAAACAGCGGCTGAACCGACCGCACTTTACAATGCGCCTAAATCCGCCAAAGAATTCCAACAACAAATTAAGAAATTGGAACAACAAATGTATAAATTTGCTCAAGATCTTGAGTTTGAAAAAGCCGCCGCAGTACGCGATCAGCTTCATCAATTGAGAGAGCAGTTTATGATATCGGAATAAAGAAAAAGAGCGGTCAGATTGACCGCTCTTTCATTTTATTGTACTAATAAATAGAAGTTGTTTTTGCCACGTAAGATATTGAGCGCAACAGCTGATGGTTTTTCATCTAATACTTTGCGTAAGTCTTGCGTGCTTTCAATTGGCTGGCGGTTGATGCCGATGATAATATCACCCGATTTTAAACCGCGTTGTTCTGCCATTGAATTTGGTTGAACTTTACTAATTTCCACGCCTTTAACACCTTTGGCATCATAGTTGTTTAAGGTTGCACCGTCTAATGCAGGAAGTTCAGTTTTGCTCGCAGTTTGAGTACCATCGTCTGCTTGTAAGGTCACTTTTACGTTTTCAGATTTACCATCACGTAAGTAAGTGAGTTCAATTTCTTTACCCGCACCAGAGGTCGCGATTTTTGCACGCATTTCAGCGAAACTTGAGATTTTTTGACCATTCATTGCAGTAATTACATCACCTGCTTTCAAGCCTGCTTTTTCTGCTGCTGAATTTGGAATAACTTCACTCACAAATGCACCTTGTTGTGCACTAACATTAAAGGCTTTCGCTAAATCGGCATTTAATTCACTGCCCTTAATACCGAGTAAACCACGGCGTACTTCACCAAATTCTAAGATTTGTTGAACAAGGTTATTGGCTTGGTTACTTGGAATCGCAAAGGCAATCCCGGCGTTACCACCACTTGGAGAAATAATCGCGGTATTAATACCAATTAATTCACCTTGTAAGTTCAATAATGCACCGCCAGAGTTACCACGGTTTACCGCAGCATCAGTTTGAATATAGTTTTCATACGCACCACTATCAGAACCAGTAGAGCGGCCTAGCGCTGAAACGATACCAGAGGTTACAGTTTGACCTAAACCGAATGGATTACCGATAGCAACGGTAAAATCACCGACACGTAATTTATCAGAGTCGGCCATTTTGATTGCAGTGAGGTTAGTTGGTTTTTCGATTTGTACTAAAGCGATATCAGATTGTTCGTCTTTTCCAACAAGTTTTGCTTTGAATTCACGCCCATCTTGTAGTTTTACGGTAATTCTATCCGCGTCACCTACGACGTGATTATTGGTTAAAACATAGCCTTTATCTGCATTGATGATCACACCTGAACCTAAACCACGGAAGTTGCGTGGTGCGCCACGATCTCCGCCGAATTGTTCGCCAAATTGATCACCAAAGAAAAATTTAAATTCTTCTGGAATATCATCAGGTAATGCTGAACGGCTGTTTGCTTTTGCTTTGCCTTCAACAGAAAGCGTTACGACTGCGGCTTGCGCTTTTTCTAACATTGGCGCAAGGCTGCCTTGTTCGACAATTTCATTTGGAATGGCCGCTTGAGTGGATAAAGAGGTGCCAAGCACACTTAAACCTAATGCGATACCGGTTAATACAAAATTTCTTTTTTTCATAGAGTTCTCCAAGTAAAAATAAATGACTGAATAAGTGTTCAATCAGACAAATAAATGAGGGGGATGTTCCATAAAAACAAGGGCATTGAAAAAATATTTTTAAAAAGTGCGGTAAGAATTGAAATTGTTTTTTTTGCCCGCATTTATCTAAACCTATTTGTCAATTTGAAAGATAAAAGATCATTCTGTTTAAATAGTGCTGGTACAACCTATTTTTGCGTCAAAAACCTTGCCAGCTAAGGCTGAAATATAGTTTAATAACGCTCTGTTTTACTGCTTAGGCAGTATAAATTTTACGCAATCACATAATAATTGTGTATGAATTTAAATGAACTAGTTTACTAGTACAAAAAATAGGTGTAGAGTAACGCCATTAGATTTAAGCACAACATTTAAGATTTAGAGAGTGACATATGGCGACGAAGAAAGAAGAAATCGAAGTAAAAGTTGCAAATGATGATACCCGAATTGAAAAAGTCGATCAGGTATTACCTCCAATTGCCTTATTAGAAAAATTTCCTGCAAGTCAAGAAGCGGCTGATTTAGTTCATGAAACCCGCTTGCACGCACACAATATTATTCATGGAAAAGATGACCGTTTACTTGTGGTAATTGGTCCTTGTTCTATTCATGATCCTAAAGCGGCATTAGATTACGCTAAACGTTTAAAAGTATTACGTGATGAATATAAAGATACACTTGAAGTGGTGATGCGTGTTTACTTTGAAAAACCGCGTACCACAGTCGGTTGGAAAGGCTTAATTAACGATCCTTATTTAAATGATACCTATCGTTTAAATGATGGTTTACGTATTGCACGTAAATTATTATCTGACATCAATAATTTAGGCGTCCCGTCAGCAGGTGAGTTCTTAGATATGATCACACCACAATATGTGGCTGATTTCATGAGCTGGGGCGCAATTGGTGCGAGAACAACTGAATCTCAAGTACACCGTGAATTAGCGTCAGGCTTATCTTGTGCGGTAGGCTTTAAAAATGGTACAAATGGTGGCGTGAAAGTCGCTTTAGATGCAATGGGTGCGGCAGAAGCTTCCCATTACTTCTTATCTGTGACAAAATTTGGTCATTCTGCCATTGTTTCAACAAAAGGAAATGAAGACTGCCACATCATTTTACGTGGTGGGGATAAAGGTCCTAACTATAAAGCTGAAGATGTTGCAAAAGTTTGTGCAGAGATCGAAAAATCAGGTCGTATTCCACATGTAATGATTGATTTCAGTCATGCAAATAGTAGCAAACAATTTAAAAAACAAATGGAAGTTTGTGAAGATGTTTGCCAGCAAATTGCCGGTGGTTCAAAGCAGATCTTTGGTGTCATGGTTGAAAGTCATATCGTTGAAGGTCGCCAAGATTTAGTGGACGGCAAAGCGCATACTTACGGACAAAGTATTACTGACGCTTGTATTGGTTGGGAAGATACAGAAATCGTGTTAAAACAATTATCTGATGCTGTAGCGGCTCGCCGTCAGCTAAATGGCTAATAAGTTTTATTTTTCAGATGAGTAAAAGTGCGGTTAATTTTGACCGCACTTTTTTTATGCGCTTTGAAAAAAGGGGATAAAAGGGGTATGCTAGTTTTAATGAAATAAGAAAGGAGAAGTATGATGCAGGATATGATAAATGGCTTATTAATTGTCTTAATACCGATGGTGTTAGGTTATTTATTAAAGGTCAATAATAAATCCTATATCGCAAAAATAAATCATATCGTGATGTTTTTGCTTTACATTATTCTTTTCTTAATGGGCTATTTACTTGGCCAGTTAGATGATTTGAAGCATAAACTGCCGATTATTGGCACAACTGCGGTGACACTATCGGCGATCATTTTGGGATCCAATATGATTGGTTTGATGCTTTATGACCACTTTAATCCGGCTGAGCCACTTAAATCACAAGGCAAAATTGACTCTCGCTGGCACTCCTTAATTGATTCTCTCAAACTTTCCGGCACAGTGGTAATCGGTACCCTTTGTGGTTTCTTATTCAAATCCTATTTAATGTTGCCTACCGGAATTAATCTGTATGTATTGATCGTACTGATTTTCTTTGTAGGGATTCAACTAAGAAATAACGGCATTTCCTTAAAAGAGGCCCTTTTCAATAAACGAGGTTTCCAAACGGGGATGGTGTTTACGTTTACCTCGTTACTAGGTGGTGTGATTGCAGCTTTCGTTTTAGCGATGCCAATTACCCAAGGACTGGCGTTTGCCTCTGGAATGGGGTGGTATTCATTATCCAGTGTGGTATTGACCAATGCATGGGGACCTGTGCAGGGCAGCATTGCCTTTTTTAATGATTTATCCCGTGAAATTGTGAGCTTATTTGTGGTCCCATTATTTATGCGTCATTTTCGTTCGACTGCAATTGGGATTACGGGGGCAACTGCAATAGATTGCACCTTGCCGATTATTCAAAAAGCGGGAGGTATTGAAGTCACGCCAATTGCGATTTCCTTTGGCTTTGTGACGAATATTTTGCCGCCATTGTTGCTAGTTTTCTTTTCCAGTATTCCGCTATAAAAAAGAAAGGGGCTAATCTACGTCAGCCCCAAAGGTTATGCTTTTGAAGAAATCGTATTAGGCCGCGATGCATCAACAATTTCAGTACGCGCAATTACAGGTAAAACCTCTGTGCCACAAGTCTTCACCGGTGGTCAATACGCTCATATTCTGCATTAACTGTCGCAAAATCATTTAAATCTTTGACAAATACCGTCGTTTTCACGATACTTCCAACAGCAAACCCGCCTGCTCAATAATAGCTTTCACATTTTCTAAAGATTGGCGAGCTTGCGCTGTAATATCAGCTGGAACTTCGCCCGTTGCAGGGTTTACAGGAATTTGACCTGATGTAAACAACATATTGCCCAAATCTACAGCCTGAACATAAGGTCTGATCGCTGCTAGTGCTTTTTCTGTATGAATAATTTTTGTCATAAGTTTTCCTTTTTTGTATAAGCCCGTTATGAGACATAAACAGCCCCGAATTAAAACATGGTGATACACCCCAAATGAATAAAAACAATGAAAAAAATAACCGCACTTTACCTTTTGGATAAAAGTGCGGTTAAAATTTACTGGATTATGTGACTATTTATTTTCTCCATAATAAGCTTTACGCATAATTTCTTCCATATCTTCAACCATAGCCAAACGTGGGTTCGCTGGTGTACATTGGTCTTCAAATGAAAGTAAGGCAAGTTCACGAAGTGTGCCGATGAATTCTTTCTCATCTAAACCTTGTTCACGGAAACTCATTTTCACGCCACAACGTATCGCTAAATCATGGAATGCTTTTGCAAAAGATTCAACTCCTTCTTCTGGTGTTGATGCAGGTAAACCTAATGTACGAGCAATATCTTGATAGCGTTTATCTGCCACATAACTTGTATATTTTGGCCATGTTGCTAATTTAGTTGGGCGTGTACCGTTATAACGAATGACATGTGGCATAAGAATCGCATTTGCGCGGCCGTGTACAACGTGAAATTTACCACCAATTTTGTGCGCCATTGAGTGACAAATACCCAAGAATGCATTTGCAAATGCCATACCAGCCATAGTTGACGCGTTATGCATTTTCTCGCGTGATTCAGGCGTTGCTTTTTTCACAGATTCTTCAAGGTTTTCAAACACTAATTTAATCGCTTGTAATGCAAGACCATCAGTAAAGTCGTTTGCCAATACAGATACATAGGCTTCAGTGGCGTGTGTTAATACGTCTAAGCCAGTATCCGCTGCAATATGGCTTGGCACAGACATTACAAGGGCAGGATCCACAATCGCAATTGTTGGCGTTAATGAGTAGTCTGCCAATGGATATTTTTTATCTCCATCGGTAATAACCGCAAATGGCGTGACTTCAGAACCTGTACCTGATGTGGTTGGGATACCGATAAATTTTGCTTTATGACCTAATTGTGGGAATTTGAATGCACGTTTACGAATATCCATGAATTTTTGTACTAAATCACGGAAATCCACTTCAGGTTGTTCATAGAATAACCACATTACTTTTGCTGCGTCCATTGGTGAACCACCACCTAACGCGATAATAGTATCAGGTTGGAAACTACGCATTAATGCTGTACCACGTTGAACCGTTTGGATACTTGGATTTGGTTCAACATCAGCAAATAATTGATAAGTAATACCTTGGTGATTTAAACGTAATTGTTCTGCAATTTTTTCTACAAAGCCTAAATCTACCATAGAGCGGTCAGTCACGATCATTACGCGATTAACGTCTTTCATGGTTTGTAAATATTGAATTGAATCGCGTTCAAAGTAGATTTTTGAAGGCACTTTAAACCATTGCATATTATTTCTCCGTCTTCCCAAGCGTTTGATATTGATTAAGTTCAAGGCACTTACGTTGTTGCCTACGGAGTTTTTACCGTATGAGCCACAACCCAGTGTTAACGATGGTAAGAAAGAGTTATACACATCACCAATACCGCCGAAAGTAGAAGGTGAATTCCAAATGACACGAATCGCTTTTACACGTTCACCAAATGAACGAGCCAATTCAGCATCTTTTGTGTGAATTGCAGCTGAGTGACCTAAACCATGGAATTCCACCATGGCTTCAGCCATATCTAAACCTTCTTCACGAGAGTGTGATTTTAATAAGGCAAGCACTGGCGAAAGTTTTTCACGCGTTAATGGCTCTTTTTCGCCCACTTCTTCACATTCAGCTACTAAAATATTGGTTTTTGCAGGCACAGTGAAACCCGCTTGTTCTGCAATCCATGCGGCAGGTTTACCTACTACGTTCGCATTTAATTTTGCGCCAGCACAATTTTTGCTGTTTGCTTTGACGCCAAACATAAATTCTTCAAGCAACGCTTTTTCTTTTTTGTTGACAAAATACACACCGTAAGATTTGATTTCTTTAACGAATTCATCATAAATCTCGATATCTACAATCGCTGCTTGTTCTGATGCACACACCATACCGTTATCGAATGATTTAGACATCACAATATCATGCACAGCTTGTTGTACGTTGGCTGATTTTTCCACGTAAGCAGGTACGTTACCCGCTCCTACACCAAGTGCTGGTTTACCGCAAGAATAAGCCGCTTCTACCATCGCATTCCCACCAGTAGCAAGAATCGTGGCAATACCAGGGTGTTTCATTAACGCAGATGTTCCTTCCATAGACGGGGTTTCAATCCATTGAATACAGTCTTCAGGTGCACCCGCAGCCACAGCAGCATCACGCACAATTTGAGCGGCGTGAGCAGAAGATTTTTGTGCGGATGGATGGAAAGCAAAGACAATTGGGTTACGAGTTTTAAGAGCGATTAAGGATTTGAAAATAGCGGTAGAAGTTGGATTGGTAGTTGGTGTGATACCACAAATTACACCAACAGGATCCGCGATTTCTGTAATACCAGTGACATCATCATAGCTGATTACGCCTGCGGTTTTTAAATGGCGCATATTATTCACTACATATTCGCAAGCGAATAAGTTTTTAGTGGCTTTATCTTCAAATACACCGCGTCCAGTTTCTTCCACAGCATGCAATGCTAAAGCGCCATGTTGATCCAACGCAGCAACAGAGGCTTTAGCCACGATGTAATCTACTTGTTCTTGATTAAGCTGACGAAATTGCTCTAAAGCAACCAAGCCTTTCTCAACCAGTGCGTTGACTTCTGCCTGAGCTGAGCTTACAGCATTGTTCTCTGCATTACTCATAATTAATCTCCTAAAGTTGTTAAAATATTATCTGCGATCAATTGTACTCCTTTTGAGTTATTTAAGAAGTGAATTTAAAGAGAAAGAAATCAAAGACTGATCTAGATCACAAAACCCCTGATCAAGGGAACTGACTCGATTCAAAGTGCGGTGAAAAAATAACACGTTTTAAGCAAAATTTTACTTTATTTCACCTTAAAATCAGACATGCTAGCGCCCTTTTTTCTCTCCTATCAATTTAATTTTAAAAGGAAATTTTATGTCGGCAGCAAAAGATGGCTTAGCTAATCCTGCACCACTGGGTTTATGTGGGTTTGCATTAATAACATGGCTGTTAAGTTTGATTAATAACGGAACTTATACAGACGAAAATATCGGTTTAGTGCTTGCAATGGGGCTCGCATTTGGCGGTACCGCACAAATGATTGTAGGGATGTTTGAATACAAAAAAGGAAATACGTTCGGCTTCACCGCATTTACTAGCTATGGCGCATTTTGGTGGTCATTTGCGTTACTTAAAATCTTCTTCTCAGAAGGTGTAACTGCACCGTTTGTAGGTTGGTATCTCGTAGCTTGGGGAACATTTACTTTGATGATGTTTTTAGGCACTCTTGCCAAAACACGCGCATTACAAGCGATTTTCTTAAGCTTAACAATTACTTTCTATTTATTAGCCACTGGTGACTTTACAGGCGATCACTCAATTAGTCATATCGGCGGTAATTTTGGCTTATTAACGGCTTTATTAGCCTTTTACTTAGCGGCAGCAGATATTATTAACGAAAGTTTTGGTCGCACTATTTTGCCAATTGGTGAACCTAAATAATAGATTGATAAAGTAACAACAAAAAAGTGCGGTGAGAAAAACCTTTGTTTTTTCACCGCACTTTTGTTTAGGCTTAATTAGCTAAATAATATTTGGGGCTGACGTAGATTAGCCCTAAATACCACACCATTTTCGCAATGTTTTAAGTTGTTCTTTGGGTGCTCCAAAGTTAAACCAAAATTCACATTCCTTCAAGAATAAAGGAAAGTTTTTTCGGTCGATGCCATTATATTTTCGGAGTATTCTCTTCGCCTGACTCCAGAAATTTTCTATTCCATTTATGTGATTCTGTTTCACCGCAAATAGTTCGGAATGATTGATTCGTTCGTGGTGAAATTTGCTCACACCAAGAGCATCATAGCTTCGATAAGTATCGGTATAAACCCAGCTGTCAGGCTTGATTTTCCTCACAATAACAGGCATTAATGTCTCTGTTCTGGTATTTTCTACCACCACCGTAAATACTTTTCCTTGTCGCTTTAACAAACCGAATACAGCAACTTTTCCTGCTGCGCCTCGACCTCGTTTTCCTTTACGATGACCGCCAAAATAGCTTTCATCAAGCTCAATTTGACCATCAAAAACCTCATCGGTTTCAAGGGCTAAATGATAGCTAATGACTTCACGAATTTTTCTGTAAAACAAAATCGCTGAATTGGCTTGGATACCGAGTAAATCAGCCGCTGCTCGGGCTGTAACTTCTAATACAAGAAATTCAAGGAGCTTATTTTGTATAGATTTCTTTAATTTACAATGAGTTATATTCATTTTTATAGACTAGCATACTTGCTAATCTACGTCAGCCCCTAATGGATTTTTGGGGTATTGTTGACATAAATTCTTTAATGCGTTTTTGATGTTCCTAAGAATCTAGACGATTTTTATTTCAATATTTTTCTGTATGAGAGCATCTGCAATATCCGTAGACAAGGAGCTGTCTGTAATGATATTTGTTAGATCTTCGAGTTTTGTCGCACAGAATAACGAAAATTTAGCGTATTTACTACTATCAGCGACTAAGATGCGTTTCGTTGCATTCTGTAATAGTGCTTTTTTTAATGCAGCTTTTTCTTCTGTTGGTGCCGTAATTCCTTTTGCTAAATCCCAAGAATTACAACTTACAAAAGCAAAGTCAGGGTTAATGTTCTGAAAAAAGGAAATACTTTGATTACCGATACAAGATTGACTGCTATTATCAATACGTCCACCTACCATGGTTACTTCAATTTGTTTATATTCGGAAAGTAATAACGCAATCCGTAAATCGGTGGTAATGACTCGTAACGGAATATGCGTTATTTTTTTTGCGATACATAATGTAGTTGTCCCCGCATCCAAAACAATAGAGTTTCCAGCCGTAATCAGAGATACGGCATAGTCAGCGATCCGCTCTTTTTCTGCTATTTGGCGTGATTGTTTTTCGTTTGTTGTAGGTTGAAATGGGATAAACTGATTGAGTGCGACGCCACCATGTGTGCGAATAATCGCTCCTTCCTCGTCAAGTTTAATCAAATCTCTACGAATTGTAGCTGGTGATGAATTGGTTATTTTAACAAGTTGTTCAACTGTTGCGATATTATGGCTTTTTAAATAAAGCATAATGGTTTCGTGGCGATCGTTTGGCATTGCTCATACCTCATTCATGACATTTTCTAGTAACCAAGTGTGAAAGTGCGTATTATTAATCTGTAATTTATCAGCAGTATTGCGCATTAACAGACCCATACGTTCTAATTTTCGTACTTTTCTTTGAATCAAGCTAGTACTAATATTTTCAACGGGGCTGACGTAGACTAGCACGCTTGCTAATCTACGTCAGTCCCAAAATTTTTTCTGAGTATCTTGCAAATCAATTCTAACTCTTATTAACTCAATTTAATTTAGGCTTTTTAAGGTATTATTGGCAACATTATTTAGAAAATCCTGTAAGATGGAGATAAAAGCAATTTGTACATTACTCATTTAATCAAAAAACTAAAATAGAATACGTAAAAATTATTTTTTCTGCTTGCGGTTTTATATCATTCAATAAAAATTGAGTTTCCCATTCAGCGAGACGTAAAAAGCATGAATGAATGGAGCATTCTGCTTTTGAGGTTTAACACAAGTAAATTAGCTAGAGTAGTATGATGAAAGGAAAGTGGATTATTTATAAAGCACCTCTATACATGTAAGACAATAACACCAGTAAATTTACTGGTGTTGTTGATAAAATTTAGGAAAAAATATCATTGAGTAAGTTTTTATCACCAAATCCGCCAGATTTTGTTATAACTTTAAGCCCATTATATTGGTCATTATTGATGATGCATAATGGAACCCCTGGAACAATAGCATATTGTATGTTCATTTCTGATATATTCATTTTATTGAGTAACATTGCTGCGCCATCTCCCCCAAATAAGATAAGTGAATCAAATTTTTCATGGTTTAAGGCACATATTCCCAGTTCTGCAAGATATTCAGCAATTTTTTTAGCTATTTCAGGAATATTGCCAAAACTATTATTTATTATTTGGGATGGATTCGCCCGAATAATGACATTTTCCGTACTAGAATGTATTAAAGCTTTAAATTGTAGAATTAGTGCTTCATTTGATAACTCATAGTTAATTAGTTGTGAGGGTGATGGATTAAATACTATTGATTTAGCACCTACCGTTGAAATATATTGATCCACTTGATTTTGACTAGTTTCATGAATTGATGTAACTAAAATAAGTGTTCTACCCAAATTAGTATCTTTAGTAATTACCTGTTTTTGATGTTTTCTGATTAGATGATCTGCTAAGCCAGCTGAGCCGACAGGAATTATATGATTACCTAATTGATTAATTACATTGGCAATAACAGATAAGTCATATTCTGTTTTTGCATCTATAATAATTTGCTCACTATTGGTTGAATTAATTTGTGAAATTAATTCTGCTACCGTTGAACACGGTAAATGCATTGCTTCTGGTAATAAATCGAGTAAATATGATGAACGAACAGGACAAATAGCGTCTTTGCCTGATGGTGTTTCGTTTACAGGAATATTATTAACATATAAGTGCCCATTCTCAATGGTTCTCCCCATGGTAGGATATGCAGAACAAATAATAGCTTTGGCATTTGGATATAGCGTTCTCCATGCCTTTAAAGCTCCCTTGATTTGAAAGTGGACTGATCCTCGCATTGTTGAATCAATCTTTAAATAAAGTTGATTAATTTTTTTATTGATTCCTTGTGAAATTACCTGATATGTTTTTTGTTCAGCTTGTTCTCCAATGGCTCTTGAGTCTGTAGAAACTGAGAAAATATCACCTCTTGAAATATCAATTTTCTCTAGAGAAATTGTATTAGTTTCTAAGATTGTGGTGAAACCAGCTTCTGCAAACATTACTCCAGTATCATTTGCTCCAGTCAAATCATCTGCTACAACTAATAATTTACTATTTTTCATATTAAATTTCTCCATTTTTTAAGCCACCCTGATGTTTTAAAACCCAAGCAGCTAAGAGGGGGGCTAATATTGCTGAAACTAAAACTGCCGCGGCAATTTGCGCTGTTGCAGTTTGTACAAATGGCGCAAAACTAGGATCTGCTTGTGCAACAATTTCAGGGGTAATAATTGCATTACCAGCAGTAGTTCCAGCAGCAAAACCAATACCAGATTGGTTTCCTCGTTTTAAGATAGTTTTGTAGCCAATGAATACAAGAAAACCAGTAAATAATGATGCAATAATTCCAAGAATGATTCCCGTTGTTCCTCCAGTTAAAATGGAATTTAGATTAATACCGCTTCCTAAAGCAAATGCAAAGAAAGGGATAACAATAGCACCTGTTGGTTTCATTAAGTTTGTCCATTTAGGATCTAAATTACCAATTATCATTCCCACTAATAATGGAATAACCGCTGCAAGCATCAATGATAATGGAATATCCGCAAGGCCAGATGCACCTAGGAATAATAAAACAAAGAATGGACCATCATTTACTGCAGATGCAATGTAGGCTCCCTGATCTCGGTAATCACCATACTTTCCTGTAAATGCTAACCAAATTCCCCCATTCGAATTAGCTACTACGGTTAACATTGCTAATAACGAAATTCCAAGAATTCCATCATTACCAATAAATAACCCTAAGACTGTAACTAAAGTAGCAGGAATTAAAGTTTTAAATAATAGAACCACTCCCGTATGGGCTAGAACAGGTCCTGAGCTACGAATTGTAATTTGCATACCAGTTGCAAAAATTAATAATGCAATAAGTGGACCAGCAGATGATTTAAAAAGCGCAGTTGTAAATGAACCTAGATCAAGAAACTCAGGGAAAAACGTTCCTACCACCGAGCCTAATATTAATGGTATTACCATTAAACCACCTGGAATTTTATTCATGCCATCATATAATGGAATGAGAGATTTTTCAGTTTTTGAGGTTGTAGTAGACATAGAAGACTCCTTAGTAATTAGCATATTTAAT
>ENA-OWLI01000023-OWLI01000023.1-metagenome-genome-assembly--contig:-NODE-23-length-28156-cov-9.176079_pt1 | contig 28156 bp, 27 predicted proteins | sample MGYA00245346_ERZ651096 | MGnify/ENA primary metagenome ERZ651096 (study PRJEB26857, sample SAMEA4031766) | metagenome | biome: human; feature: oral; material: saliva | place: Philippines | collected 2014 | study...
TTTCAAAAATACTGTTTAATAATTGAATAACGGGTTCATCTTCATTAGATAAATTGGCTGTGCTTTCGTCTTCTGAATGATGATAAAACGTCGCTTGTTCTTCTATTTGATTGGCTTTCGGTGCAAGGGATTGTAAAAGTTGTTTGAGTTGAGTCGTTTCAAATAAAATCGGTTCAACCAATTTTCCACTTAAAAAAGCAAAGGTTTCACAAGCCGCAAGATTATTCAGTGAATCTACTGCAAGCCATAAATGGTGTTCATCTTCTTTAAGAGGGAGAGCAAAGTAACGTAACAGCAATGCTTGTTGCTGTTGGTTTTGTTGCCAATATTGTGGCGAGATCTGATAAATCTCGCCATTTTTTGCGATTGCTTGATAGGCCATGTTTCGCTATTTGGTAGGAGAGCAGAAGCCCGCAGGAAATAAATCCGCATTGCTTGGGCAAGCGGTTGTCCAGGTCACACCTGATGAGGTTGATCCTGTCGCCGTTAAAGAATAACTGATCCCATCTAATGCGCCATTTCCTGTTACCGTAATCACACCCGATTTCGTGGTAATGGATTTAACATAGCCTTTTGCAGTAGTGATGTCTGCTGCAATGCCATTTGAACCACCTGAACAGTTTGTCGGGGAATTGGTGCTATAGATACATAACTCCACATCAGATTTATAAGGTGCCGAAGCTTGCAACAATTCGGAGATGGCTGCTTTTTTGGTATAATTTTGATAAGACGGAATGGCGATCGTCGCGAGAATAGCAATAATCGCAATCACGATCATCAATTCAATTAACGTAAAACCTTTATGTAAAGGTTTAGAAAAAGTGAGTTTCATTAAATTAATTTCCTTTTGGTTGAATAAAAAAATACCAGAATTGGCTGCAACATTGTGTAAAAGGGAAAAATGAAAGTAAAACTGACCGCACTCCTTTTGCGATCGAGATCGCAAAAATGAAATTTAATCGCAGAAAAACAGATGAATAAGATAAAAAATGGCTGGTTAAGCCAGACAAGAAAAGTGATTTCACCACATTTTGATGAACGTCCTGATGTAGAGGATATTTCATTACTCGTCATTCATTACATCAGTTTGCCGCCTGAACAATTTGGTGGTGGATATGTAGATGATTTTTTCCAAGGCAAACTCGATCCCACTATCCATCCTTATTTTGAAGAAATTTATCAATTTCGTGTGTCAGCCCATTGTTTAATTGAACGGGATGGCAAGGTGACACAATATGTGAGTTTCGATGATAGAGCATGGCATGCGGGGCTTTCTTGCTTTGAAGGACGCGATAAATGCAATGATTTTGCGATTGGGATTGAGTTAGAGGGCAGTAATGAACAATCTTTTACAGAGGAACAATACCAAGTACTTGCTGCATTAACACGAGATATCATGCAAGCTTACCCGAAAATAACGCTCGATCGTATCGTTGGGCATTGCGATATTTCGCCTGGTCGTAAGATCGATCCAGGTCAATATTTTGAATGGGAACGCTATTTAGCGTTAGTCAAAAAGGCTTGGATAAAAAATAATCACTAAAATTTTTGATTGAATGTGAATAAGATAATTTCTGTGAATAAGCCTTATCTTAATGAAATTAAAGAGAAAATTTTCTCTCTAAAATTGAAGCTAAAATACTGAGAAGAGTTATGCAACACTCGTCATTTGCTCAATCACAATTTTATCCACAGAAATATTGAATAACTCACCGCTGTTATTTCTTCACCAAACAAGGAATGTTTAAACTAAAAAATGGCTGGATTTTTGACCGCACTTTGATGAGAAAAAGTGCAGTTATTTTTTTCAAGAAATTGTTGATCAAAGGTTATGCAAAAATGAAAAAAGTAAAGTGTGAAAAGCATTTTTTGATCTTTATACACAGTTAAATTTAGACTATCCCAGTGTTACCCACAGGGTTATCCACAACAGGGTAAATATGCCCATTCGGTTGATAAAAAAGCGAATTTATGAAACAATCTGCAAATTATTTTTGTACAAAATTTAAGGTGAACGATAGTGATCGATTTTGATGGCTACCGTCCAAATGTAGGCATTGTCATTTGTAATCGCAAAGGGCAGGTGCTTTGGGCTAAACGATACGGGCAGAATTCGTGGCAATTCCCGCAAGGTGGAATTAATGATAACGAAAGTGCCGAACAAGCCATGTATCGTGAATTATATGAAGAGGTTGGTTTGCAACCCAAAGATGTGAAGGTGCTTTATGCCTCTAAACATTGGTTGCGTTATAAACTGCCAAAAAGATTGCTGCGTTATGACAGCAAACCCATGTGTATTGGGCAAAAACAACGTTGGTTTTTGTTGCAATTAGTGGGGGATGAAAAAAATATTAATATGAACACAACAAAATCACCGGAATTTGATGGTTGGCGTTGGGTGAGCTTTTGGTATCCCGTACGTCAGGTTGTGTCCTTTAAGAAAGATGTTTATCGCAAAGCGATGAAAGAGTTTGCTCAAGTAATGTTTGGTAACGAAAAGACATTACTTGAAAATACGCAAGAGCATGAGGCAAATAAACCTTATCATGCGCCGCGTAAAAGTGGTTTTTCTAAATATCAAAAACGTTCATCTTATAAGTCAAGGGGGCAATAATGCTCACTTTTATTCTACTTTGTTTGCTTGTCGGGTCTGTTGTTGGTTTTCTCGCTGGATTATTTGGTATTGGTGGAGGATTAATTATTGTCCCAACATTGGTTTATTTATTGCCGATAGTAGGCGTGCCTGAACCATTGCTGATGTCCACGGCATTAGGAACTTCATTTGCAACTATTGTGATTACCGGATTTTCTTCCGCACAGCGCCATCATAAACTGGGTAACATTGTGTGGAGTGCAGTAAAAGTACTCGCACCGGTGATCATGATTTCGGTCTTTATCTCTGGTTTGTTTATTGGCAAGCTTGATCGTGATGTATCCGCTAAAATCTTTGCCTGTTTAGTCGTGTATTTAGCGGCTAAAATGGTGATTTCTATTAAGGAAAGCACAGGGAAAACCAAACCTTTAACAACGCAAGCTTCTGTTATTGGTGGTATTCTCATTGGGATGGCATCAAGCGCAGCAGGCATTGGTGGCGGTGGTTTTATCGTGCCATTTTTAAATTCCCGCGGGATTGATATGAAAAAAGCCATCGGTTCTTCCGCATTCTGTGGCGCGCTTCTTGGTTTATCAGGCATGTTGAGCTTTATGGTGAGCGGTTGGGGTAATCCTTCCATGCCGGATTATTCTCTGGGTTATGTTTATTTGCCAGCCGTGCTTGGTATTACGGCCACCTCATTTTTTACTTCTAAATTAGGGGCAACAGCGACGTCTAAGCTACCTGTACCCACCTTGAAAAAAGGCTTCGCCTTGCTATTAATTGCAATTGCAGTTGATATGTTTATGAAATAAGGAATGTTATGAATTCAGAATTTTTGATGCTTCCACATTTTGATCCGACTATTTTCACTTTAGGTGACAGCAATATTGGGCTGCGTTGGTATGGCTTAATGTATTTATTAGGCTTTATCTTTGCTCGTTGGTTAGCCGTTCGCCGTGCTAATCAGCCAAATAGTGGTTGGACTGTCGATCAAGTTGATACGTTACTTTTTAATGCTTTTATGGGGGTATTTTTAGGGGGGCGTATTGGAGATGTTTTCTTCTATAACTTTGATCATTTTATGCAAGATCCGCTGTATTTATTCCGTGTTTGGGAAGGCGGAATGTCATTCCATGGTGGATTAATTGGGGTGATTATCTCAATGGTTTGGACCTCTTATTCTCAAAAAAGACGCTTTTGGCAAACGGCAGATTTCATGGCGCCATTGATTCCATTTGGTTTAGGAATGGGACGAATTGGTAACTTCATCAATTTAGAACTTTGGGGACGAGAAACGGATGTGCCTTGGGCCATGATTTTCCCTAATGATCCATTGTTATTACCACGCCATCCTTCACAGCTTTATGAAGCATTCTTAGAAGGTTTCGTGCTGTTTATTATTTTGAATGTCTTTATTAAAAAGCCTCGTCCAGTAGGTTCGGTGGCTGGATTATTCCTTCTTGGTTACGGGATTTTCCGTTTTATCGTTGAATATGTCCGTGAGCCTGAAGTGGAATCTTTCTTAGGCATCATGACACGTGGCCAAGCGCTTTGCTTACCGATGATTATCGGTGGTGGATTAATCATAGCATGGGCATACAATCGTACGAAAAGTGCGGTTCATCAGTAGGGAGTTTTTTATGAAACAATACTTAGATCTTTGTCGACGCATTGTAAATGAAGGTGAGTGGGTTGCTAACGAGCGTACTGGCAAGCGTTGCCTTACGGTGATTAATGCAGATTTAGAATATGATGTTGCCAATAATCAATTCCCCTTAATTACCACGCGAAAAAGCTATTGGAAAGCCGCAATTGCAGAATTTTTAGGTTATATCCGTGGTTATGATAACGCTGCAGATTTCCGTAAGCTTGGCACCAAAACATGGGATGCAAATGCCAATGAAAATGCCGCTTGGCTTGCCAATCCACATCGTAAAGGCACAGATGATATGGGCCGCGTTTATGGCGTACAAGGCAGAGCATGGCGTAAACCGAATGGCGAAACCATCGATCAACTTCGTAAAATTGTGAACAATTTAAGTCGAGGCATTGATGATCGCGGTGAAATCCTGACTTTCTTCAATCCAGGCGAATTTGATCTAGGCTGTTTGCGTCCTTGCATGCACACACACACTTTCTCTTTAGTAGGCGATACATTGCACTTAACGAGCTACCAACGCTCTTGCGATGTACCACTTGGCTTAAACTTCAATCAAATTCAGGTCTTTACTTTCCTTGCTTTGATGGCGCAAATTACCGGCAATAAACCGGGGAAGGCATATCATAAAATTGTAAATGCGCATATTTATGAAGACCAACTTGAGTTAATGCGTGATGTGCAATTAAAACGTGAACCATTCCCTTCACCACAATTAGAAATTAATCCTGATATTAAAACCCTTGAAGATCTTGAAACTTGGGTAACGATGGATGATTTCAAGGTGGTGGGTTATCAATCTCACGAACCAATCAAATATCCTTTCTCTGTTTAGGCATTCAAAGTGCGGTCAGATTTAGACGAGAAATTTATGCAACACGCCCTGATGCTTGCCGATCGTGCAGAAGCACTCGGCGAGATTCCTGTTGGGGCGGTGTTGGTGGATGATGAAGGAAATATTCTTGGTGAAGGCTGGAATTTATCCATCATTGAAAATGATCCGACCGCTCACGCTGAAATTGTCGCATTGCGTAACGCCGCACAAAATATTCAAAATTATCGTCTACTCAATACCACACTCTATGTCACACTAGAGCCTTGTACCATGTGTGCTGGCGCGATTTTACATAGCCGCATTAAACGATTAGTCTTCGGTGCGTCAGATTATAAAACGGGGGCTGTAGGTTCTCGCTTTCATTTCTTTGATGATTATAAAATGAATCACACACTAGAAATTACATCTGGCGTGCTCGCAGAAAAGTGTGGTCAGAAATTGAGTGATTTTTTTAAAAAAAGACGAGAGCAGAAAAAGGAAGAAAAGCGGGAAAAGAATCTCCCGCTTGAGGTAGAGCCACAATCTTAAATTTGCCAATCAATTTCAGTTAAGCCATTTTGCTTTAAGTATTCGTTGGTTTTAGAAAAATGATGACATCCTAGAAAACCACGATGTGCAGAAAGTGGAGAAGGGTGCGGGGCAGTTAAAACATAATGACGATTGCGATCAATAAATTGCCCTTTTTTCTGCGCATGGCTTCCCCAAAGTAAAAATACGACTTTTTCACGGTGTTCATTAAGTGCCGCAATCACTTGGTCTGTAAAGATTTCCCAGCCAAACTTAGCGTGTGAATGTGCCATGCCTCGCTCTACAGTTAGCACCGTGTTAAGCAACAATACACCTTGCTCCGCCCATTTCACTAAGTAGCCATGATTTGGCATTTGAAAACCAGGAATATCGTTAGTCAATTCTTTATACATATTCAGCAGAGAGGGCGGAATAGCGACTTCGGGTTTCACCGAAAAAGCTAAACCGTGCGCTTGATTTGGGCCATGGTAGGGATCCTGTCCTAAAATGACAACTTTCACCTCATCAAATGCCGTATATTTAAAGGCGTTAAACACTTCGTCTTGTGGTGGGTAAATGGTTTTTCCGGCTAGTCGCTCTTGATGCACTTGTTGTAGAATGTGTTTAAAGTAAGGTTTTTCTTTCTCTTGACCGATAACATCTGTCCAAGTTTTCATTCTGTATTTCCTTATTGGATAAGCTTGGGCATATTATAAATGAAATTGCTTAGAAAGGCTTTATCTGCGCTTTATGTTAATATTTTGTTAATTCCAAATGTGTATTGAAGCCTTGTTACACCTAAAATCTTAATCTAGATCAATTTTGCAAAAATACTCGAAAAAAAGAATCTGTTTTAGGTCAAAATTAATTGAATTCTTCAAATAGTTTGATAAAATTTGCACAGTTTAATAAATATACAAACGCCAAATTAGGAGGCTCTTTATGATCAAAGGTATTCAAATTACTCAAGCAGCAAATGACAATCTTTTAAACTCATTCTGGTTATTAGACAGCGAAAAAAATGAAGCTCGTTGCTTATGTGCAAAAGCTGAATTCGCAGAAGACCAAGTAGTAGCAGTAAGCGAATTAGGTCAAATCGAATATCGTGAATTACCAGTAAACGTAGCACCAACTGTTAAAGTTGAAGGTGGTCAACACTTAAACGTAAACGTATTACGTCGTGAAACGTTAGAAGATGCAGTAAACAACCCGGATAAATACCCACAATTAACTATCCGTGTTTCTGGTTACGCAGTGCGTTTCAACTCTTTAACACCAGAACAACAACGCGACGTTATTACTCGTACTTTCACTGAAAGCCTATAATTTCAGCTTGAATGAAAAAAGAAACCCCGAAGTCATTCGGGGTTTTGTTTTATCTAAAAGGTTTGAAAATTTGACCGCACTTTTCCCTTTCATCCCTAGCGATTTCCGCGCTTTTCAGGTACAATCCGCCAGTTAAATTTAATGATTTTTGAGAAAACTAATCTATTTATGAAGAATATTCGCAACTTTTCTATTATTGCCCATATTGACCACGGTAAATCGACCCTTTCTGACCGATTAATTCAGACTTGTGGCGGCCTTTCGGATCGTGAAATGGAAGCGCAAGTGTTGGATTCCATGGATCTTGAGCGTGAGCGCGGTATTACCATTAAAGCGCAAAGTGTAACGTTAAATTATCAAGCAAAAGATGGTGAAACTTACCAATTAAACTTTATTGATACACCAGGGCACGTGGACTTCTCTTATGAAGTGTCGCGTTCTCTTGCGGCTTGTGAAGGGGCATTGTTAGTTGTGGATGCGGGACAAGGTGTAGAAGCTCAAACCTTGGCAAACTGTTATACCGCCATTGAAATGGATTTAGAAGTCGTACCGATTTTGAATAAAATCGACTTACCCGCGGCAGATCCTGAACGTGTTGCCGAAGAAATTGAAGACATTGTGGGTATTGATGCGATGGAAGCGGTACGTTGTTCGGCTAAAACCGGTGTGGGTATCGAAGATGTATTAGAAGAAATCGTGGCGAAAATCCCCGCGCCAGAAGGTGATCCTGATGCACCGTTACAAGCATTGATTATTGACTCTTGGTTCGATAACTATTTAGGTGTGGTGTCGTTAGTTCGTATTAAAAATGGCGTATTGCGTAAAGGCGATAAAATCAAAGTAATGTCCACTGGACAGGCTTACAACGTTGATCGTTTAGGAATTTTTACGCCAAAACAAGTGGATACGACAGTATTAAATACCGGCGAAGTAGGTTGGGTTGTTTGTGCAATTAAAGATATTTTAGGTGCACCGGTAGGGGATACCTTAACGCATCAGCATAATCCAGCAAGCCATGTATTGCCAGGCTTTAAGAAAGTAAAACCGCAGGTTTATGCTGGTTTATTCCCAGTTAGCTCTGACGATTATGAAGCTTTCCGTGATGCGTTGGGTAAATTAAGCCTAAACGATGCATCACTTTTCTATGAACCAGAGAATTCAACCGCTTTAGGTTTTGGATTCCGTTGTGGTTTCTTGGGACTTTTACACATGGAGATCATTCAAGAGCGTTTAGAACGTGAATATGATCTTGATTTGATTACCACGGCACCAACTGTAATTTATGAAGTCGAAATGACCAATGGTGAAGTGGTTTATGTGGACAGTCCATCAAAGCTGCCTCCGTTAAATAATATTGCGGAAATTCGTGAGCCGATTGCAGAGTGTAATATGCTCGTGCCACAAGAATTCTTAGGCAATGTCATTACCCTTTGCGTGGAAAAACGTGGCGTACAAACTAATATGGTGTATCACGGCAACCAAATTGCATTAACTTATGAAATCCCAATGGGCGAAGTAGTATTAGATTTCTTCGATCGCTTGAAATCAACTTCTCGCGGTTATGCCTCTTTGGATTATGGTTTCAAACGTTTCCAAGCGGCAGACATGGTGCGCGTGGATATTATGATCAACGGTGATCGTGTTGATGCGTTAGCGTTAATTGTTCATAAAGATAATGCACCTTACCGTGGTCGTGAATTGGTTGAAAAAATGCGTGAGCTGATTCCACGTCAACAATTTGATATCGCGATTCAAGCGGCGATTGGTAACCACATTATTGCACGTTCAACCGTAAAACAATTGCGTAAAAACGTATTAGCAAAATGTTATGGTGGTGACGTGAGTCGTAAGAAAAAACTCTTACAGAAACAGAAAGAAGGTAAAAAACGAATGAAATCTTTAGGTAACGTGGAAGTGCCGCAAGAAGCGTTTTTAGCGATCTTACATGTTGGTAAAGATAAATAGGAAAGAGCTATGTCGAATGTATTTTTTATTCTGTTGTTAGTCGTGGGCTTTGCCGGTTGGAAAGCGTTAGATTATTTCCAACTACCTAACACATTCAGTATTTTGTTGCTGATTTTAACCGCACTTTCCGGCATTTTATGGTGTTATCATCGTTTTGTGGTGATGCCGAGACGTCGTCGTCAAATCGCACGCGCAGAACAACGTTCAGGTAAAGCATTAACGGATGAAGAAAAAGCGAAAATTGAGCCAATTTCAGAAGGTTCAGAATTTATTTCTTCGCTTTTCCCTGTGTTATCAGTGGTGTTTCTTGTGCGTTCATTTATTTTTGAGCCATTTCAAATTCCATCGGGATCAATGGAAGCAACATTGCGCGTAGGGGATTTCATTGTTGTTAATAAATACATTTATGGTATCAAAGATCCGATTTTCCAAAATACGATTATTGAAGGTAATAAGCCAGAACGTGGTGATGTGATCGTGTTTAAAGCGCCGGAACAAGCGTTACTTCGTACAAGTTTAGGTGCAACGCGAGCAGCGTATGCTGAAAATCTTGCGTTAACATCCAAAGACAATATGTCAGGTGTGGATTACATTAAACGTATTGTGGGTAAAGGTGGCGATCGAATTATCCTTGATGTTGAAAAAAATACTTTAACCATTGTTCATGGTAAAGATGGCAAACCTTGTGAAATAGACTGCCAAGCGAAAGTATTTGAATATAAACAAGAACCAACTAATCCGGCATTCCCAACGCAAGTGGAATATCAGGAAATCGGCGATGTGACACATACGATTTTAGTTGAGCCAATGCGCCGTTATTCTGGTATTGAATTCTATCCACAAGAAGGCTTACCTGCTGCAGAATGGATTGTGCCTGAAGGTCAATATTTTGTAATGGGTGATAACCGTGATCATAGTGATGACAGCCGTTTTTGGGGATTTGTACCGGAAAAAAATATAGTGGGTAAAGCCACTTATATTTGGATGAGTTTAGAAAAAGAACCAAATGAGTGGCCAACAGGCTTCCGTTTCGACCGTTTCTTTACGAAAATTAATTAATATGAATCATTTAGATCGATTAGAACGAAAAATTGGTTATCAATTTTCCGATCTAAAACACTTAAAATTGGCACTGACACACCGCAGTGCCTCCACTCAACATAATGAACGCCTAGAATTTCTAGGCGATTCGATTCTCAATTATGTCATCGCAGACGCGCTTTATCATCAATTTCCTCGTTGTAATGAAGGTGAACTTAGCCGTATGCGCGCAACATTAGTGCGTGAGCCTACACTGGCAATGATTGCCCGAAATTTTGAGCTTGGGGATTATATGTCCTTAGGTTCAGGTGAATTAAAAAGTGGTGGCTTTCGCCGAGAATCGATTTTAGCCGATTGTGTTGAAGCGGTAATTGGAGCAATGGCATTAGATTCAAGTTTTGATAAAGCGGCAGATATTGTGCGTAGTTGGTATAAAACCTTATTGGCTGAAATTAAGCCGGGCGATAACCAGAAAGATGCTAAAACGCGTTTACAAGAGTATTTACAAGGTAAGCATTTCGCCTTGCCAACTTATGAAGTAATTAAAATTGAAGGGGAGGCTCATTGCCAAACCTTCACCGTAGAATGTACGGTAAAAAACGTGCCGAATATTGACCGCACTTTTATTGCAAAAGGTTCTAGCCGCCGTAAAGCAGAACAAGCGGCTGCAGAACAAATCTTAAAAACATTGGAAATTAAATGACTGAATTAAATCAAGAACAAGAGACCTATTGTGGCTTTATCGCCATTGTAGGGCGCCCAAATGTAGGGAAATCCACCCTGTTAAACAAAATTTTGGGGCAAAAAATCTCGATTACATCTCGCAAGGCGCAAACCACGCGTCATCGTATTGTGGGAATTAAAACAGAAGGTATCTATCAAGAGATTTACGTGGATACGCCGGGGCTTCATATCGAAGAAAAACGCGCGATTAACCGTTTAATGAACCGTGCAGCAAGCTCAGCGATTGGGGATGTGGATCTTATTATTTTCGTCGTGGATGGTACACATTGGAATGCCGATGATGAAATGGTGCTAAATAAATTACGTAATGCCAAAGCGCCAGTTGTACTCGCTATCAACAAAGTTGATAATATTAAGAATAAAGATGATTTATTGCCATTCATTACAGATTTAGGCAGTAAGTTTAACTTTGCTCATATTGTGCCGATATCTGCACAACGTGGTAATAATGTCCATCAATTAGAGAAAATTGTTCGTCAGTCCTTACGTAAAGGCGTTCATCACTTCCCTGAAGATTACGTGACCGATCGTTCACAACGTTTTATGGCGTCAGAAATTATCCGTGAAAAATTAATGCGTTTCACAGGGGAAGAGCTACCTTATTCTGTAACGGTTGAAATTGAACAATTCAAAGTAAATGAGCGTGGTACTTATGAAATCAATGGCTTGATTTTAGTTGAGCGCGAAGGTCAAAAGAAAATGGTGATCGGTGCTCAAGGACAAAAAATTAAAACCATTGGTATGGAAGCGCGTGCTGACATGGAACGCTTATTTGATAATAAAGTACACCTTGAACTTTGGGTTAAAGTGAAGTCCGGTTGGGCGGATGATGAACGTGCCTTAAGAAGTTTAGGTTATATGGATGAATAAAAAACTTGAGTAATACTCTATACCGTCCTATTATTGGAAAAATATTGATGTTTTTTAATAAAAACAAGGAGATGGTAGATGAGTATCTATGCTTTAAAACCCAAATTTCAGAATTTACTTCGGCCTTTAGTTAGGCAATTAGCAGCAAAAGGCGTAACAGCAAATCAAGTTACGCTAATTGCCTGCTTACTTTCTATTTTATTAGGTGTGGTTCTCGCACTATTTCCGACATTTTCTTCTCTTTTCTTCCTTATCCCTATTTGGTTGTTTTTGCGTATGGCGTTGAATGCCATTGATGGCATGCTCGCACGTGAATTCAATCAAAAAAGTCGATTAGGCGGCTATCTTAATGAGATCACTGATGTCGTTTCAGATGCAGCACTTTATCTTCCTTTTGCTTTTGTCGCGCCTTTTGATGGTATTCAAATCTCAAGTATTATTTGGCTTGCGGCGTTGAGTGAGTTATGTGGCATCTTGGGACAAGTTCAAGGCAAAACGCGTCGTTATGATGGCCCAATGGGTAAAAGTGATCGTGCATTCGTGTTTGGTGTACTCGGTTTGCTCTATGCGGTGAATGGTAGCTTGCATTCACTTTTCTGGTGGGGAGCCAATATCCTGATTATCTTGCTCATTGCAACTTGTATTAAGCGAGTAAAAAATGGATTAGCGGAAGTGACGGAGTGATAGGAGTAAATATGATCGCGAGATTAATCGATTTTTTATTGTGTCGTTTTGCCTCTTTTATTACAGGTGTTCGACCTCAAGCAGCGATAACTGAGCAGTCTTCAGAAGGGCATCGTATCTATTTTGCCAATCATAATAGTCATGGGGACTTTATCTTACTTTGGATTTCATTACCTTATGAAGTGAGAAAGAAAACCCGTCCTGTTGCAGGCAAAGATTATTGGACAAAAGGCGCAATTCGCCGCTTTCTAGCCTATAAAGTGTTTAATATGTTACTGATTGAACGTAATAGCAACGATCCCAAAGCAGCCATACGACAAATGAGCGAAGCATTAGTCAATGATTCACTAATTATCTTTCCTGAAGGAACTCGTAAGATGGATGATGATTTGCCACTTCAACCGTTTAAAAGAGGCTTGTATTATCTAGCCAAAGAAAATCCTGATTGTGAATTTGTCCCAGTTTGGATTAGCAATATGAATAATGTTTTACCAAAAGGCTTTATTTTACCGATCCCGTTGTTATGTGATCTTTATGTCGGTGAACCACTAAAGATTGGGACAGATGAGACCAAAGGTGAATTTTTAACACGCGCTCAATCGGCATTATTAAGTTTAAACATCAGTGAAAAAGGCAAATCTTAGGAGTAAATGATGACAGAAATATGGCAACTCTTCGGTGGTTTATTTATCGCCTTAATTTTTGCTTCCACCGTGGGATATGTTTTAAAACGCAGAGCGGGTGTGGATGCCCCTAATAGTGTCATTGATAACCTGAATGCACGCATCAATGCTTGGTGGGTGATGATTGGGATTATCTTTATTGCGAGCTTATTGGGCTTTTATGGCATGATTGTGCTCTTTTTGATTATTTCATTTATGGGATTGCGTGAGTTTCTTTCTCTATTAAATATTCGTCGAGGCGATCATCTTGCACTCGCAGCCTGTTTTTATGTGATCTTGCCATTACAATATTTTTTAGTCGCCATTGATTGGTTTAGTATGTTTACTATCTTCATTCCCGTATATGGTTTCTTATTTTTACCTATTCTGTCGGCATTACTCGGCGACCCCGCACATTTCTTAGACCGTTCTACGAAAATTCAGTGGGCATTAATGATTAGTGTATTCTGTATTTCACATATCCCGGCTTTACTGACACTTGATATCTCAGGTTATGAAGGAAAAAATCTTCTATTAATGATTTTCTTAATCTTAGTGGTACAGTCTAGTGATGTATTGCAGTATGTTTGGGGTAAACTTTTCGGTAAGCATAAAATTGCACCAAACTTATCGCCATCTAAAACGGTAGAAGGCTTTGTTGGTGGGGTATTAAGCGCAAGTTTATTAGGTATGTTACTTCATTGGATGACGCCATTTAATGCCTGGCAGGCATTTTTAATGAGTCTGTTAATTTGCTTAATGGGATTCTTAGGTGGACTTGTGATGTCGGCAATGAAACGCAGTATGGGCGTGAAAGACTGGGGAAATATGATCAGTGGCCATGGTGGTATTTTAGATCGTATGGATTCGCTTTGTTTCTCCGCGCCAATTTTCTTCCATGTGGTGCGCTATTTTTGGGCTTAGTTATAAATCATGAAATCAAAAAAGAGCGGTTAATTAACCGCTCTTTTTTATTATTGACGATAAGTTTCTAAGAATCGAGCCAATTTGCCAATGGCTTCTTCTAATTGGCCGGTATAAGGGAGTGTCACCACACGGAAGTGATCCGGTGAGTGCCAGTTAAACCCTTTACCATGCACGAGAAGTACTTTCTCTTTACGTAATAAATCGAGCACAAATTTTTCATCACTATGAATGTTGAATTTTTGGATGTCGAGTTTCGGGAACATATACATTGCCCCCATTGGTTTTACGCAACTAATACCCGGGATTTGAGTCAGTAACTCATAGGCTTTATTGCGTTGTTCCAGCAAACGACCACCAGGTTGAACAAATTCATTAATACTTTGATAGCCACCTAATGCGGTTTGAATGGCGTGCTGCATTGGTACATTTGCACATAAACGCATAGACGCCAGCATATCTAAGCCTTCAATATAGCCTTTAGCATGTTGTTTTGGCCCATTTAAAATCATCCAACCTTGACGGAAGCCTGCAACACGATAAGCTTTTGATAAACCATTGAATGTAATGGTTAATACATCTGGTGCAAGGGCAGCAATATGATGGTGAATCGCACCATCGTAGAGAATCTTGTCATAAATCTCGTCTGCAAAAATAATCAGATTATTTTCACGTGCAACTTGGATAATTTCTTCGAGTAACTCTTTGCTATAAACCGCACCCGTTGGATTGTTCGGGTTGATTACGACGATAGCTTTGGTTTTTGCATTGACTTTCGCGCGAATATCATCAATAGCAGGAAACCAACCCGCCTCTTCATCACATAAATAATGTACTGCATTTCCACCCGCTAACGTCACCGCCGCTGTCCATAATGGATAGTCTGGCATTGGAACTAATACTTCATCACCATCATTGAGGAGTGCTTGCATGGACATGGTAATCAATTCAGATACACCATTCCCGATGTATACATCGTTTACTGTTGCATCATGAATACCTTTAGATTGATAGTATTGCACGATCGCTTTACGTGCCGAATACAACCCTTTGGAATCGCAATAACCTTGTGCAGATGGTAGGTTGCGGATCACATCAACTAAAATTTCATCTGGCGCTTCAAAACCAAATGGGGCAGGGTTACCGATATTCAGTTTTAAAATTTTGTTGCCTTCTTCTTCTAGGCGTAAAGCTTCTTTGTGAACCGGTCCACGAATATCGTAGCAAACGTGTTCTAATTTGTCTGATTTTGGAAATGAGCGCATTAATAACATCCTATGATAATTAGATTTTCATTCAAAAATTGTGTCTAATTTACGCTTAAATTCTTATCTTGAAAAGATTTAATAAAAAAATTTTTTGAAAGTATTAAAGTGCGGTAGAATATGGGCTAATTTTTTGTGTGTTTTATTATTTTTCATGTGCCCTTTAGAACAAGCTAAATCTGCGCTAATTCGCCAATTTGACGCTTTGGCGACAACGGATCAGCAAGCATCTATTGTACATCTTCAAACAAAGGTGGAATCGGATGTTGATCTTTTGGCGTGGATGAAAGGGCAGTCAGTCTATCCGCAATTTTATTTGCGTTTTCGTGATGAAGCTAAAACCGTCGCTGCCCTGGGGAAAGTGCGGTCATTTTCAGATGTGAATTTGGCACAGCAATTTATTCAAGAGCATGATTTCCCTTTAGTGGGTGGTTTACAGTTCCAAGGTGAAAGTCTGTTTATTTTGCCGCAAGTTTTAATTGAACAGCAAAAGGGTGAGACCGTGGTTTCTGTTTTTGTTGAAACAAATGAGCTTGATTCAGCAAAAGGGGTTCTGAATTCATTTGAAAAAACGACCGCACTTTTACCACTTAATCAATTAACCATCGAAAGCATGGTGCCAAAAGCAAACCAAGAAACTTGGTGTGACTGGGTCAATCAAGCGCTCACTCGAATTCGACAAGGGGAATTAACCAAGCTCGTCTTAGCAAATGAAACGGTGTTTCGCATTAATGGCGAATTAAACGGAAAAGATTTTCTTGCTGCAAGCCAAGCCCAAAATAGCGGTTGTTACCATTTTCTATGGGCAGATAATACTGAAAACTGTTTTGTGGGTTCAACACCAGAGCGCCTGTTTGCACGTGATGCTCGTCAGTTATTTACGGAAGCGCTTGCAGGCACCGCACCTGTTAGTGATAATCCGAGTGAAAATAATGAACGTGCGAATTGGTTGCTAAATGATGAAAAAAACCTTAATGAAAATTGGCTAGTGGTTGAGGATATTTCACAAAATATCAGTCACTTAGTGGAACAAATTACCGTTGATGATGTCGCATTAAAGTTATTACGCAAAGTGCAGCATTTGATTCGAAAAATGCAAGCAAAATTAACCGCACTTTGTACGGATGCCGATTTACTGAAGGCGATTCATCCAACGGCCGCAGTGTTAGGCTTACCACAGCAGCAAGCGAAGAAAGCCTTGGCTGAAATTGAAACTTTTGATCGTCGTTGGTATGCTGGAACATTAGGCGTGATGAGCCAAAACCTCTCAGAATTTTGTGTTACTATTCGTTCGGCTTTTATTGAAGAAAACCAAGTGTGTGTATTTGCTGGAGCCGGTATTGTGGAAGGCTCACAACCTGTAGAAGAGTGGTTAGAAATTGAACGTAAAGCGGCAGGGCTCATTTCCCTGTTTGCAGAGAATAACGGAGAATAAGAAGAATGTCTGTAAGCGTATTTAATCGTTGTTGGTCAAAGGTGATCTTAGAAACCTTGGTTCGCCAAGGAGTGAGTCACTTTTGTATTGCGCCCGGTTCTCGCTCAACACCTTTAACGCTAGAAGCTGTGCGTTTACAAAATGCTTCTCGTGCAACGTGCCATAGTCACTTTGATGAACGTGGCTTAGGCTTTTTTGCTTTGGGGATAGCGAAATCTACGCAAGCACCTGTTGCCGTGATTGTCACCTCAGGCACTGCTGCCGCCAATTTATATCCAGCGATTATTGAAGCTCGCCAAACAGGCGTGAATTTAATTATTCTTACCGCTGATCGTCCACCTGAATTATGGGAATGTGGTGCGAATCAAGCTATTGTGCAACAAAATATGTTTGCCGATTATCCAGTGGCAAGTGTCAATCTCCCGAAACCTCAAGCCGATTATGCGGCAAAATGGTTAATTTCTACGTTAGAACAAGCGTGTTATAAACAAAAGCAACAACCAGGCGTGGTGCATATCAACGTGCCTTTTGCTGAGCCACTATATAATGCGCAAGAACAAGAAATTGACACCCATCCATGGTTAATGCCAATTCAACGTTGGTTAAGTCAGCCTAAAAATTGGGTTGATCATCAGCCATTACAACAAGAAGTGTTGATGCACGAGAATTGGGATACCTGGCGTACGAAACGTGGTGTCATTGTGGCAGGGCAATTAACGCCAGAGCAAGCAATGGGGATTAACTCATGGGCAAATACCATGGGCTGGATTTTGCTGACGGATATTCAATCCGGTGTGGAACCGCTCATGCCTTATGCGGATATTTGGCTAGCAAATCAAACCGTGAAGCAAAAACTACTTCAAGCCGATATTGTCATCCAATTTGGTTCTCGTTTTATCAGTAAACGTATTAACCAGTTCTTAGCAGAATTCCAAGGTGAATTTTGGGTAGTAGAGCAAAGTCAAAATGCGGTCGATCCAAATCACCATACACAAACTCGCTTTAACGCCAAAGCACATCATTGGTTACGTGCACATCCGCCATTGCGTCAAAAACCTTGGTTACTCGAGCCACTTGCGCTTTCAAAATTCTGCGCAACCTTTATCGAACAACAAGTTGGTGGCAATCTTAATGAAGCCTCATTAGCGCATCATATTGAGCGTGTTTTACCTTACAACGGTATTTTGTTCTTAGGAAACAGTCTTTTTGTACGTTTGGTTGATGCATTGACCAAATTACCTGAAGGGTATCCAATTTTTACCAACCGTGGTGCAAGTGGGATTGATGGCTTATTAGCAACGGCTGCAGGTATTGGTATCGGTGCAGATCAGCCAGTGGTAGCCATGGTTGGCGATACGTCTACGCTTTATGATTTAAACTCTTTAGCCTTATTTAAGAATGTGACTCAACCAACCATTATTTTTGTGATTAACAATAATGGTGGCGCAATCTTTGATATGTTGCCGGTGGATGAAGAGGTGAAAGAGCAGTTCTATCGCTTGCCACATAATGGTGATTTCTCACAAGTCGCCGCAATGTTTGGTCTAAAATATGCCTTGCCTTACACCTGGGCAGATTTAAGCTCTGTGTTAAAACAAGCTTATACACGCCGTCGTGCAACATTAATTGAAATCAAAACAAACCCAAGTGATGGCAGCGCAACCTATAAGCGCTTGATTGAACAAATCAGCCACGCCGTGGTTGGTGAATAATTCATTTCCCCTCTTAAATCAGAGGGGATTTCTTTATATGGCATTATGATGAATCTTATCTTCCTCCACGGCTTACTTGGTACACAATCGGACTGGCAAAAAGTTATCGAAAATCTACCGCACTTTCATTGTCTCTCTCTCGATTTACCGTTTCATGGAGAGAATAAAGTTATAGCGGTTGAAGATTTTGAGCAAACCGCTCAATTTCTTGAAAGCCAAATACAAAGTCTCATAAAAGATGAACCTTATATCCTGATCGGTTATTCACTTGGTGGACGAATCGCACAATATTATGCACTGCAAGCTAGAGTTAAAATAGGGCATTTAAAGGCAGTCATTTTAGAAGGAGCGAATTTAGGTTTGTCGTCTGAGCAAGAAAAACAAAGCCGTTTAGTTAATGACAAAATATGGGCGGAGCGGTTTTTCCATGAAAAAACTGAAACCGTACTCGAAGATTGGTATCAACAACCTGTCTTTTCTCATTTGAATGAACTGCAACGTAAGTCGTTAATTGAAAAGCGAAAAGCTAATAGTGGAGCCAATATTGGCAAGATGTTATTGGCAACCAGCCTTGCCAAACAGCCTGATTTCCGAGAGAAAGTGCGGTCAAGTTTGATGCCATTTTTCTATTTTTGTGGTGAGCGAGATCAAAAGTTTCGTCAAATGGCAGAGGATCATCAACTTGATTTAACGCTTATCCCTCATGCTGGACACAATGCTCATTTAGAAAATTCGACATATTTTGCGAAAAAAATTGAAGATATCGCATTAAAAATCGCTAATCTTTAAGCCCTAAACAACAAAAAAGCTGATGCGTGAATATCGGCTTTTTGTCTTTTAAATGTAGAGAGGGGCTTAACTTTCAGCAATACTCATCGCACAAACAGCAGCCGAACTCCATGCCCACTGGAAGTTGTAGCCACCTAACCAGCCGACAACATCCAGCACTTCACCGATAAAATAGAGACCTTTAATCTTTGTGGCCTCCATGGTTTTGGATGAAATCTCATGAGTATCAACGCCACCCATCGTGACTTCAGCCGTTCGGTAGCCCTCAGTGCTATTAGGAATGAATTGCCAATTGTGGATTAAATTCTCTAAATTTTCTAACCGCACTTTACTTAAGTTTGCAATCACTTCATCTTGAATCAGACCTTGTTCTAACCAAAGCTCGACTAATTTTTTCGGTAATAAGCGACTTAATACGGTTTTTAATTGCAATTTTGGCGAAGATTGACGCATTTCATCCAAGTGATGACGAATATTGTTATAAGGCAATAAATCTAAATGAATGCTTTCACCAGGTTGCCAATAATTGGAGATTTGCAAAATGGCGGGACCAGATAAACCACGATGGGTGAACAGCATTTGATGAGTAAAGGTTTTGTGCTGATTCGTCGCCGCTACATCTAATGAAACACCAGAGAGTGCCGAGTAGAATTTGTCACTTTCTCGCCACGTGAATGGCACAAGGCTTGCACGCGGAGGAATTACATTTAATCCAAACTGTTCTGCAATTTGATAACCAAAAGGTGAAGCGCCCAAGCCAGGCATAGAGAGCCCGCCCGTGGCAATAATCAAATTCTGACATTGCCATTCAACTGCATTTACCTTTAATTTGAACCGTACGCTAGGGTTGTTTTCAATGGCTTCAACATCATTCACTTCGCTTCGTAGTTGAATGTTGACACCGTATTTGTCACATTCAGTTCCGAGCATCTTCACGATGTCTTCTGCACTATTATCACAAAATAACTGACCTAATTCTTTTTCGTGGTAAGGAATATTGTACTCAGTGACTAAAGCAATGAAGTCCCATTGTGTATAACGTTTTAAGGCGGATTTGACGAAGTGTTTGTTTTGGCTGATATAACGGTCAGATGTGATTTCCATATTGGTGAAATTACAGAATCCACCGCCAGACATTAAAATTTTTCGACCAATTTTTTTACCGTTATCAAAAATGGTGGCTTGTTTGCCAAGTTTACCTAACTGGGCAGCACAAAATAAGCCGGCAGCACCGGCTCCAATAATGATATTTTCTGAATAATGAGACATAGCTTATTGTGAGGTTTGTCCTTTTTCAAAATAGTCTATCATTTTGATTCGTTGGATGACAGTACGGCGATCCACGGCGGAATTGCCAGAATCCAATAATTGCTGCCAATAAGCTTTTGCTTTTTCGGCTTCGTGATTTTTAAAGGCTTCTGTCGCTAATAACGTGAGGACTGAAATTTCATTTTTATCCTGTTTTAAGGCTTCATCCATTATTTGTTGGATTTCAGGCGTGATAGTTTGGCCCGCTTGATAATAAAGTGCGGTCGCTTTTAAGCCTAAAATAGCGGGTGTTGTGCCTGAAATTTTTTCTGCATTGCTATAGGCGATGAGCGCATGATCAAATTCATCATTTTGCATGTAGGCATCACCTAGCTGAATCCAAAGGTCAGGGTTATTCACATCCGCTCGAATTTTGTTTTGAATTTTGAGTACCACATCTTCTTTTTGATGCACCATTGGCGTATCCGTTTTTTTATTGGCAAGCTCAATCATTTCTTTTTCACCTTGCTGAACACGCTCAAAACGATCAAGGGAGAAGTAATAACTTAAAGGAAGAATCAATAAGATTGCAAAGACCCAAATGGCGGATTTGGTTTCAAATTTGGCCGCACTTTTTTCTTCTTTAGGGGCAGTATAAGGTTGATTTTCGAGTTGTTTAGGTTCGTCTTCTGATTTTTTGGTGGAAAATAAAATCAACGCAAAAGCACCAATTAATAACACAATGGGCAATAGCCAGAGTAGTGCTGTATTCCATTGGAAAGGTGGCTTATAGTTCACGAAATTACCGAAACGAGCTGTCATCGTGTCGATAATTTGCTGATTCGTTTTTCCTTCATCCACCATTTTATAGACTTCAATTCGTAAGTCATAAGCAATCGGTGAATTGGACTCAACTAAGTTCTGATTCTGACATTGTGGGCAACGTAAGGATTTTGCCAGCTCAACAGCACGAGTACGATCGGCTTGGTTTTTAAACGCATAGGTATCCACCATTTCTGCGTGAGCAAAAAGGGCGAAAGTCAGTAAAAGTGCGGTCAGAAATCGGGTTAATTTTTTCATTTTACTTTTTAGTTAATTCATCAAGTTTTGGTTTGATTTCGGTAAGCCACGTTTCGCGATCCATATAGCCAGAATGACGATAACGGATCATGCCGTGCTCATCGACAACATAGGTTTCTGGTGCGCCATCTACGCCTAATTGCATCGCAAATTCACCACGGCTATCGTCAATCGTGAGTATAAATGGATTGCCCATGCGCTCTAGCATCGCAATGCCATTTTGAGGTTTGTCGCGATAGTTGATTCCCACAATGGGCACATCTTTTGAAATTTCCATCAAAAGAGGGTGTTCTTGTTGGCAATAGCCACACCAACTGCCCCATACGTTAAGCAAGAAAGGTTTCTTTGGAAAATCTCTCGGGCTGACAATTTGACTCGGTTCAAGTAGATTTGCTTGATAGAATTCCGGCACAGGCTTATCAATGAGTGCTGAGGCAATTTGTTTTGGATCTTTGTGTAAGCCAACAAAAAGCAGTAAGCAAATACTCAATAACAAAATCAGCGGTAAAAACAAAATAAACTTTTTATTCATCACGTTTTCTCTTCAAATTGATGGCTGAACATAATGCGCCAAGTGCCATTAAAATGCCCCCGAGCCATAACCAGCGAATAAGCGGTTTGTAATGTAAGCGGAATGTGAACTCGCCTTTGCCTAAGTTATCACCCATCACAATATATAAATCGCCCCAAAAACCAGCATCTAAGCCCACTTCACTCATGGTCATGGTGCGAACATCATAATAACGGCGTTCCGGTACAATTTCAGCGTAAGGTTTGCCTTGTTCTGACACGCTAAAGAAAGCGACTTCGGCGGTAAAGTTTGGTCCAATTTCATTGGAAAAACGATCGTAGTGGAATTCAAATTGACCTAATTGTTGGCTTTGTTGTGGCGCAAGTCTAACCCCTAATTCACTGCCAAAGTAACTACTCATCACAGCGCCCATTGTGGCAATCGCCACGCCACAGTGTGCGAGAATCATCCCGAAATAGGCAAGTCTTACTTTTGCCCAATTTTGCCATAAGGTAACGAATAATACCCAAATAGCAAGGGTGAGTAATACATAAGCGAAGAAATGGAAACGTAACGCACTGTCATTTTGCAGTGCGTTCCAAATCATGCCATAAGCTATCACTGCAGCAGGAAGAAGTAATAACAAGCGTTTGAAAAAGCGTTTTTTATCGGCTTTAAACCAGCTTAAGCAAAGTGTCGCCGCCATGGCAAAAAGCACTAAAGTGAGCAATGGTAAGAAAATGCTATTAAAGTAAGGCGCGCCCACGGAAATACTGCCCCAACTCATGGCTTGGAAAAGCATCGGATAGAAAGTGCCTAAGAAGGTACTGACGGTGGCAACGGTCAATACGATGTTTAAGCTTAAAATTGCCCCTGTTTTAGAAATGAGCGGGAATTTGACCGCACTTTCGTTGGTATTTGTGCGTAGGGCAAATAAGCTCAGTGAACCAACAGTGAGTAAGAAGAAAATGAGTAATAACACATAACCGCGAGAACTATCCAAGGCAAAAGCGTGAACGGAAGTTAATGCGCCTGAACGGACAATAAATGTGCCTAATACACTGAATGCAAAAGCGAGTAGGGAAAAGAGTGTTGTCCAATAGCTAAACATGCCTTGTTTTTCAGTCACCATCAAGCTGTGTAAAAGTGCGAGGCCTAATAACCACGGCATAAGAGAGGCGTTTTCTACTGGGTCCCAGAACCACCAGCCGCCCCAGCCTAATTCATAATATGCCCACCATGCACCGAGCACGATCCCTAACGTTAAGAATAACCAAGAAATGAGCACCCAGGCTCGCATCGCACGCGCGATTGCTTGTGCAGAACGATTAAAGAGCAAGGCAGAAATGGACATGGCAAAGTTAACGGCAAAGCCCACATAACCCACATATAACAGTGGTGGATGGAAAATTAAGCCAATATCTTGCAGCATTGGATTGAGATCTCGCCCTTCCGCAGGGGCAGGAAAAGCACGTCCAAATGGGTTGGAGTAGAACAAAATAAAAATAGCAAATCCAAGACAAATTAAGCCGAGTAAAGAAAGGGTTTGTGCAGAAAAAGTGCGGTCATTTTTGCGAGAGAAAAAGGCAAAAGCCACTAACCAAAGACTTAATGTGAAAAGCCAAAATAAAATGGAGCCTTCATGCCCGCCCCATGTGGCGGCGACTTTAAAAAATGTTGGTAGTTGAGAATTGGAGTGCGCTGCTACATATTCCAAAGTGAAATCATCAGTAGCAAAAGAGTAGGCAAGAATACCGATTGAAATGCTCGTAAAAATACCGAAGCAATAACTTAATCCCCAAGCTGTGTTGGTGAGAGAGGGTTTATTTCGCCAAATACCAATTTGCGGCACGATAGAAAGTAAGAGTGCTGCGGTAGTAGCGAAGAGTAGTGATAGAAATCCGAATTCGGGGAGCATAGTATTCTTCAGTATTAATGGTTGTATTTGATAAAATAAGGTTGATTTTAAGCATGAAAAACATACGTAAAATTAACCGCACTTTAGTCTTCTAAATAAACAAAAGGCGTATTGTATACGCCTTTTGATTAAATAAGAAATTTATCCTTACGCAACGGTAAGTTGTCCTGCATACAAGATGAAGTAACGTAAGCACAATACACCGATAAGGTCACAGATTGAAACGATAATAATAAAGTTTCGATTGTATTTTAATTCCGCTTTGGCTGCCAAGTTGGCAAACAATGGAATGATGATACCGATAAGCATGACCCCGATCCAGAATACCGAACCCCAGAAGCCGGAAAGTGCATTGTGCAATGCAACCACCTTCTGACCGCCACCGAAGTGTAGACCAACAAAGAAACAAACTAATAAACCAAGCTCAGTTACCATGATTGGCACTTCAAATTTATGAATGAAGTGAGATTCATGGCTATCACCTTTTAATTTACCTGCGATAAGGATAAATAAGAAGGTTGCAGCGATACCTGAAGAGGTACCTGAAGCCAAGAATAACGCTGGTAGAACAGGGTTATTTAACATTGGGTAACTGATCAATGCTGAAAGTAAGAAACCGGTATAAGCCCCTAGCACAGCAGCTAAGATGAAGAGAATAACCTCTACAGGACCAGTTAAACGTTCTAATACATTGATAATTTTACCGACGAAACCAAGTTTTGGCATAAAACGTTGAATGAACGCCATGATATCTTCTTTGAAGATAACCGCACACCAACATACCAAGAACAGCATATAAACTTGGAATAACATTACCCCCATAGACATTACGGAGTTGAATTGATAGTTAAACATCAATTTCCAGAATGTCCAAGGACGTGCCAAGTGGAAAATTAACAGGGTTAAACCGATTAGTGTTGGCACAGAACCTAAAAAGGCTGCTGCTCGGATAATCCAGTTTTTGCTAGGATTTTCTAACTTATGACTACGTTTATAAGCAATCGCTAATTGTACCGCACCGGAAGAAATACCAAGTAAGAACAAATAGATAGCGATTGTTGAATCCCACACCAAATTAGGTGTGTGAAACGGAACAGGATAATCTAATGTCATCTTCTTGGCTCCCCACGTTGGAATGGAATATGGTAAAGATTTGGTTGAGTACCTAATTCCACTTTAGTACGATAGACCAGATTTTCTTTCACTTTGCGGGAAACTGCACTGCTTGGATCATTCATATCGCCAAAGGTTAATGCTTTGGTTGGACAAGCTTCTACACAAGCAGGTTGTTTGCCAGCTGCTAAGTTTGTATCGCGACAGAAGTTACATTTATCCGCAGTACGGTGTACTGGATGAATGAAACGTACGCGGTAAGGACAAACTGCAACACAGTATTGGCAACCTACACAAAGATCTTTATGCACATCAACGATACCTGTTTCAGGATCAATAAATGATGCACCGGTTGGACAAACAGCCACACAAGGGGCGTTTGTACAATGTTGGCAAGATTGACGGAAAAACTCGTATTCTTGATTTGGGAATTCACCGTAAGGTCCACTACGGAGAATTTCCAAACGTGAAACGCCTTCAGGAACGTGGTTTGTTTCACGACAAGCATCCATACAAGCGGTACAGCCGATACAAGCTGTTTCGTCGTGTACCATTGCATAGCGTTTCGGTTTATCCGCCTTTTCCTCTTTCGCTAAAGAGGTAACTGATGTCCCCGTCATAAGGATTAATGCCCCCATGCCGGAAACAAAGTTTCGGCGTGAACAAGCTGTCATTATTTATCCTTTTGTTCGGTTGATTGCGTTTGTGATTGTGCGTCTTTTGCCGCTTTGCGTTTTTGTTGTTCGCCGTGGCAATCTACACAAAGTCTCACACGATTTTTCGGTTGAATACCTTTCATCGCATCATTTTTCGGGTGTAATGTGTGGCAGCTTGCACAAGGCAATTTCATTGCGTGAACATCGTGCGCCCAAAATTTTTCACGAAGTTTTGCCGGTTGGTGACAAGCAAAACAAACTTGGTTTTGTTCTTGCGCGGTATACATCGGTTTTTTATCACCAAAGATATCGCCATCAAAACGCATCACATCTTTTGCACCACGACGGTGATCTTCCGAAATATTACCGTGACAGTTTACACAGTTAATCGGTTTACCTGTGTTAGGGTTTTTTTGATTTAAGTGTGCGCCGTGGAATTTACCAAAGTGTAATTCACCACCAGATTGATCTAAAGTTTGGTTTTTATCAACTCGGTCAAATTTGTGACATTTAGCACAATATTGGTTTGGATCACGTTGGTTATCCAATTGTGGCTCATAAGTGAGTTGAGAGGCGGGTGTTTTTGCCATCTCTTCCGCACTAGCAGCCATTGGCAGTGCCGCAAGCATTGCAAGCAATGCAAGGGATTTTGCCGATTTGCTGATTAAAGAAGTTAAATTCATTCTGATTACCTCAAATATAGGGTTAAAAATGACCGCACTTCGACACTTCAGTTACAAAGTGCGGTTCTTTTTTTATTGTTTTGTTGCGGTATCTTCAGCTAATTTGCCATTGGCTTTCGCTTCTTTGATCCATTGAGGTACAACAGTTTCTAAGAATTCTTTTTTCGCTTGACGTTCTTTCTCGATATCGATACCCATTACTTTCCATGCTTTATCAGCTGTAGAAATATCTGGTACTTCAACTGGAGTTTTCACGCCGTGTTTAGTTAAGATTGCTGCAAGTTTAGCGCGTGCATCTGCTGCTTTATCTAAACCAGAACCTAATACGCGAAGCATTACATCGGGTGCGTGCATGTGACCACCGTGGCTTGCTGCGGCGTAGTCCCAACGCCATTGAGCGTGACGGATATCCATTAAAGCAGGTTCCATTTCTTCTTTAGTTGCACCTGCATCCCATGCCGCTTTCGCTTCAAAGTGAGCACGAACAACTTGATCTTCTAAACGACCCATTACATCTTTCACTTCTTTTTTACGTGAAGCGACGATGTCTTGAAGTTTTTCTTTGCTTTGATCGTGACAGTTTGCACAAGTGCTATCAAATGCATCGAATGGGTTTTGGATTTGGTGATCGGTGTAAACTTTACCGTCTTTACCTTGTACTTTAGGCATGTGACAGTCGATACAGGTTACGCCGTTTTTACCGTGCATACCTAAAGACCAAATTTCAAAGTCAGGGTGTTGCGCTTTTAACATTGGTGCTTTAGAAAGAGAGTGAGTCCAGTCACTGAAGCCGATGTCATCGTAGTATTTTTCGATGTCATCAACAGTTTGACCGTTGTTCCACGGGAAGGTTACTTGTTTTAAGTCGCCCGCGAAGTAGTATTCAACGTGACAGTTAGCACAGATTTCAGCACGTTTTTCAGTGCGGTCTGCTGTGTTAAAACTTAAGTTAGCTTGTTCTTTACCTTCAGCTTTTGCTTTTGCTTGAAGTGCATTATTTAAGTGATCCAATGCACGAAGAACGTGTGGACGAGCAATACGTAATGCAGGTTTGCCTTCAGCAAAGTCTTTTGATGTCGTATCGTGACAGTCGGCACAACCGATAGAGTTAACGACTTCGGCACCGCCTCTCGCCCATTTACCACTAAAGTACCCATCTTCGCCCCATTCTGCGATTAAACGTGGAACATCGGGACCTTTACATGTCCAGCACGCCATTGGTTGAGGACCATCATTAGCGGTTTTTGGCGCACCGGTACGTAAAATATCGCGTACGTCTTTGATCGCATAAATGTGACCACGAGGTGCGTTATATTCTTTCGCGAAAGCATAACCTCCCCATAACACGATTAAACGTGGATTTTGCTCATTGGCATAGATGATTTTGTCGCCTTTTTCAGTCGCTTTCCACGAATTGAATTGGCTAGGATATTTTTCAGCGAATTTTTCATTCACTGCTTCAATTTTTAAATTAGGGTTTGGTGCTTCCACAGGTTGTTCAACAGGTTTGTATACCATTTCAGCCATCGCTGAGTTATATACACCTAAAGCTGCGAAAGAAGTCGCCAGAATAAGGCTTTTTCTCAATGCGTTCACGATAATCACTCCATTAGGAAAGAATAAAAAACAATTTTAAATGCGAACAATTCCTATTAAGCTTTTGAAATCACTCATAAAAATAGTTCAGTGCAAGCATAAGATACCAAAAACCAGTAGTTTTTCTAAGGTTTTTTTTCAAAACTTTGAGGCTGATCAAACTTTAAAATCAAAATACTCATAAAGAGGTATATTGGGTATTGAGAAAGTGGTATAGGAGGGTACCTTGAAAGAGGAAAAAAGTGCGGTCGATTTTCATCGCGTTTTTCGTATAATAGGATGAATTAACTCGGAGAAGAATATGATTATCGGACCTTATATCAATGCATTAGCGATTAT
>ENA-OWLI01000024-OWLI01000024.1-metagenome-genome-assembly--contig:-NODE-24-length-28037-cov-8.184154_pt1 | contig 28037 bp, 23 predicted proteins | sample MGYA00245346_ERZ651096 | MGnify/ENA primary metagenome ERZ651096 (study PRJEB26857, sample SAMEA4031766) | metagenome | biome: human; feature: oral; material: saliva | place: Philippines | collected 2014 | study...
GAATCCGTAAAACATCTCCAAAATCTGACCGCTTTCTTACTTTGTTTTAAAACTACAACGCTTCAATCGCTTTATACTGCTCTTGGATTTTTTCTAATCCAGATTGGTATTCCGCTTGTTTTTCGCGTTCTTTTGCAATCACCGCTTCTGGTGCTTTAGCCACGAAAGATTCGTTGCTGAGTTTGTTTTCGATACGTTTAACTTCGTTTTGATATTTTTCAATCTCTTTGGTTAAACGGGCAAGCTCGGCTTCTTTATTGATAAAGCCAGCCATTGGCACGAGCAATTCCGCATTGCCAACAAGTTTCGCTACCGCAAGTGGTGCGGTTTCATTTGCGGCTAACACTTGAACGTTGTCTAATTTCGCCATGGCTTTTAAAAGAGCGGTCTGTTTTTCAAGAATTTTTGCATTTTCTGCACTTAAATTACGGAATAACAGATCTAAGCCTTTACTTGGTGCGATGTTGCTTTCTGCACGGATATTACGCACCGCAACGATCACTTCTTTTAACCACTCAATTTCAGCTTCCGCTTCTGGATCAAAGCCGTTTTCTTCCACTTGTGGGAAAGGTTGTAACATAATGCTGTCTGCAGTAATGCCTACAAATCCTTTCACTTTTTGCCAAATTTCTTCGGTAATAAATGGAATGAGCGGATGGGCTAAACGTAATAATTTTTCTAACACGTGAACCAAGGTTTGGCTTGCCGCGCGAATTTGTGCTGCATTGCCGTTTGCAAATACTGGTTTAGTCAATTCTAAATACCAGTCGCAGAATTGGTTCCAAGTAAACTCATAAATCGCATTGGCACAAAGGTCGAAGCGATATTGGCTTAATGAATTACGGAAGATTTCGACTGTGCGATTGAATTCTGATTGAATCCAACGATCCGCTAATGAGAATTCGATCTCGCCTTCGCTTAAATCTAATTTTTCATTCGTTAAGACGAAACGGCTTGCATTCCACAATTTGTTACAGAAATTACGGTAGCCCTCTAAACGTTTCATATCCCAGTTGATATCACGACCGTTTGAAGCCAACGCCGCTAATGTGAAACGCAATGCATCTGTACCGTGAGCGGCAATCCCTTCTGCGAATTCTTTGCGCGTTGCTTTAGCAATTTTCTCTGCTAATTGCGGCTGCATCATGTTGCCAGTGCGTTTTTCAAGTAAATCTTCAAGGCTGATACCGTCAATCATATCGATTGGGTCAAGCACGTTACCTTTCGATTTCGACATTTTTTGACCTTGCTCATCACGGATCAAGCCTGTTACATACACCGTTTTGAATGGCACTTGTGGTTTGCCATTTTCATCTTTCACAAAGTGCATCGTAAACATAATCATACGCGCAACCCAGAAGAAGATGATGTCAAAGCCTGTGATTAACACATCCGTTGGGTGGAACATTTTGAGCTCTTTAGTTTGCTCTGGCCAACCTAAGGTAGAGAACGTCCATAAGCCTGATGAGAACCACGTGTCTAACACGTCTTCATCTTGTTTGAGTTCAACCGCAGAATCTAAGTTGTATTTTGACCGCACTTCTTCTTCGTTACGCGCGACATACACGTTACCTTCCGCGTCATACCACGCTGGGATACGGTGTCCCCACCAAAGTTGGCGAGAGATACACCAATCTTGAATATCACGCATCCAAGAGAAGTAAAGGTTTTCGTATTGTTTCGGTACGAATTGGATTTCACCGTCTTCCACCGCTTTAATCGCTACATCAGCAAGCGGTTTCACGCTCACATACCATTGGTCGGTTAACATCGGCTCAATCGGCACACCACCACGGTCGCCATAAGGCACTTTAAGATCGTGTGGTTTGATTTCATCTAATAAACCCAGCGCTTCAAAATCTGCCACGATTTTCTTACGTGCAGCGAAACGCTCTAAGCCACGGTAATCAGCAGGAATAGTCGCTTCATAACCGGCAAGTGGTTTTCCGTCAGTACCGATAATTTCTGCTTCATCACGAATATCTGCATTTAAGGTTAATACGTTAACCATCGGCAAGCTGTGACGTTTACCCACTTCATAGTCGTTGAAGTCATGCGCAGGGGTAATTTTTACCACACCCGTACCGAATTCACGATCGACATATTCATCGGCAATAATCGGAATTTCACGGTTTGCCAATGGCAGAACCACGGTTTTACCGATTAAAGATTGATAACGCTCATCTTCAGGATGCACCGCCACCGCCGTATCGCCCAACATGGTTTCTGGACGGGTGGTTGCCACCACTAAATAATCTTTACCATCTGCCGTTTTTGCACCGTTTGCTAACGGATAACGGAAATGCCAAAGCGAACCTTTGCTCTCTTTATTTTCCACTTCTAAATCAGAAATCGCGGTGTGGAGTTTTGGATCCCAGTTTACTAAGCGTTTGCCACGGTAAATCAAACCTTCTTCGTGCAAACGAACAAACACTTCTTTTACCGCATTGGATAACCCCTCGTCCATCGTGAAACGCTCACGTTTCCAATCGATAGAGTTACCTAAACGGCGCATTTGTTGGCTGATTGTGCCGCCTGAATAGGCTTTCCAATCCCAAATTTTGTTGATGAACGCTTCACGACCATAATCGTGGCGTGTTTTGCCTTCTTCTGCGGCGATTTTACGCTCCACCACCATTTGGGTCGCGATACCCGCATGGTCTGTCCCCGCTTGCCATAAGGTGTTATGCCCTTCCATACGGTTGAAACGGATTAAGGTATCCATTAAGGTTTGTTGGAAAGCGTGCCCCATGTGCAAAGAACCTGTGACGTTCGGCGGCGGAATCGCAATGCAATAGCTTGGCGCATTTTCATTTTCAGACGGTTTAAAATAACCGCTCTCTTCCCAATGTTGATAAAGGGCTTGTTCTACCGCAGACGGATTAAAACGGTCTGCCATTTCGAATTTTTGTGTCATTTATTTATTCTCTTTTAGTAAGATTCAACTTATTTATTGGACCATTTATAAAAATACTATGAAAAGCTTTCCCAAAAATCACTATCTAATTTCTTAATGCTAAAAATTTTTTGTGGCTGAACACCTAATTCATATTCATAAATATATTTAGCCAATAAATCTCCATTAATCAAAACAATTTTTGCTTTTGAAAAATTTTGAACATATTTTACAGCCTCATTTGAGAATTTTGCAGTAGTCACAAAAATACCTTTTGTTGCATTTCCTTGTAAACCAAGCAATGTTCCTATAAATCGTTGAATATCAGGTTGCCCTATTGATGCATCTTTTTGATAACGTTTTGCTTGTACATAAATTTGTTCAAATCCTAGAACATCACTTTTTATAATCCCATCAATTCCACCATCTCGACTTAATTGTGTAATTTCACCATCCCCATACCCCATTTTTTGAAACAGTTCGATAACAATTTTTTCAAAAGCTGCTGGAGATTTGCTTAAAAGCACTTCGAGAATATCATTATAAATCTCTTTTCTAATAGCTAAATAAGACTTTTCTAACTGTTCAAGTGGATTCACCTCAAGCTCAACAATTTGTTGCGTAATTTCTTCTTTTTCTTGCTCCGATGAAGTATCAAACTTTCTTAAGTAGTTTTCTCTAATATATTTTAAAATATCATCACTAGAGGCATACAAAAGCTGAATACCTAAATCAGATACAAAATATAATCTTTTATCTTTTACCTTCTCAAAAGAGATCAAGCCTGACTTATCTAAATCATTTAATTTCCACAAAACAGTATTTTCAAAAATCTTAGCATTACTTACTTCGTATCTACGATTCAGGAAATCATTATCTAAATTAAAATATTCAGCTAATTTACTAATAATAGAAGATTTATCTAAATTTGGATTTATTTTAAGTATATTTAAGATGGGATTTAATAAATCTTTCGGTTTATTGTAAGCTCGCATATTTCCCCTCTATCAAACCAAACGTAACTACATAAAGCAGCCCTTCACTCGGATAAATATCCCGAATCACCTCTTTCAATTCCGCCAAACTCATATTTTCCTGAGCTGCGTGCTGTTCTGTTAGATTATCAAGCATGATCGGCGATACACTTAATACTTCAATCGTGCAGAAATATTGATTATCTTCAAAGCGACCAACACGCAAAATATCGCCTGCTTTAAAATGGCTTTCGGATTTATCTCGAATGGTGATGGTTTTACGCCCTGCGAGAATATCGGCTTCGAAGCGTTGATAAAAGGTAATGTCATTCATAAAGTGCGGTCAATTTTTAAGTGTTTTTTGTAACCATCCCCCTCTTTGGCAAAGAGGGGTTAGGGGAGATTCGGCAGAAGTTATATCAACCTCATAGAGAAATTCACGCTTGTTATCAAATCTCCCCCAGCCCCTCTTTTCTAAAGAGGGGTGTTTTTTTATATCGTTATACCTGTTCTGTGCTCAAAATCCAGCCTAACTGTCTCAGTTGTTTATAACGTTCACGCGCTTGAGCTTTTTGCGTTTCTTCTACCGGTACAAAATCAATTAATTGTGTAAAGCTGTGGCTAAAATCCGGCACTTCCATTTGCAAATTGATCAGCAAATCACGACGTTGGGCATTGCGTTTGCCTTTCCAACTAATCTCAATTGGCGGTGCATATTGTGTTGCTTCACCTGAAAGATTATGAGGAACAAACTCATTCGGATCCCGTTGCCATAATGCTTCATCAATTAAAAATGCTTGCTCTTCTGTTTCGCACGCGATTAACACTCGCTTACCTAAACGCCACGCTTGAGCAGCAAGATCACAGGCAAGTTGCTCAACTGTTATCTTCTTTTCTGGATTTAAGAGATAAAATTGTGCGTTTTTTGCCATGATTGCGACTTCTCCATTTATCGTTTTGTAAACTGGCGGATTTTATCAAAAAAGCAGCAAAAAATAAATCATCTACAAGGTGATTAACGTAAAGAGGAAAAACACTAAAATTTTTTACCGCACTTTTATGATCTACATCACAAAAGTAACTTTTAACCTTTATGTTACATTCCATTCATAACTCGTAGGTGTTAGAATTTTCAAGATTTATTTTTATTTTCGATGATAGGAGTATCACATGGCATTTCGTATTGAAAAAGACACTATGGGCGAAGTTCAAGTTCCTGCAGATAAATACTGGGCAGCACAAACCGAACGTTCTCGTAACAACTTCAAAATTGGTCCGGCCGCTTCTATGCCGCACGAAATTATTGAAGCGTTCGGTTATTTGAAAAAAGCCGCTGCTTTCGCAAACTGTGATTTAGGTGTATTACCTGCAGAGAAACGTGATTTAATCGCAACCGCCTGTGATGAAATCCTTGCAGGAAAATTAGACGACCAATTCCCATTAGTCATTTGGCAAACCGGTTCAGGTACACAATCAAACATGAACGTGAACGAAGTGGTGGCAAACCGCGCTCACGTTTTACATGGTGGTAAATTAGGTGAAAAATCTTTCATCCATCCAAATGATGATGTAAACAAATCCCAATCTTCAAATGACACCTTCCCAACTGCAATGCATATTGCCGCATACAAAAAAGTGGTTGAGCACACTATTCCTTGTGTAGAACGTTTACAAAAAACTTTCGCTAAAAAATCAGCGGAATTTAAAGATGTAGTAAAAATTGGCCGTACTCACTTAATGGATGCAACCCCATTAACATTAGGTCAAGAATTCTCTGCTTATGCAGCACAATTAGATTTTGGTTTACGTGCACTAAGAAACACCCTTCCGCACTTAAGCCAATTAGCACTTGGTGGTACCGCTGTTGGTACTGGTTTGAACACACCAAAAGGCTATGATGTGAAAGTGGCAGATTACATTGCGAAATTCACTGGCTTACCATTTGTGACTGCAGAAAACAAATTTGAAGCATTAGCTGCACACGATGCAATCGTTGAAACTCACGGTGCAATTAAACAATTAGCGATGAGCTTATTCAAAATTGCAAACGACATTCGTTTATTAGCCTCTGGCCCTCGTTCTGGTATCGGTGAAATCTTAATTCCTGAAAATGAACCAGGTTCTTCAATCATGCCGGGTAAAGTAAACCCTACTCAATGTGAAGCATTAACCATGGTGTGTGCACAAGTATTCGGTAACGATACCACTATCGCGTTCGTTGGCTCACAAGGTCACTTCCAATTAAACGTATTTAACCCTGTAATGGTGGCGAATTTCTTACAATCTGCACAATTATTGGGTGATGCTTGCGTATCATTTGATGAACACTGCGCAACCGGTATTCAACCAAACTACCCACGCATTAAACAACAATTGGAAAATTCATTGATGTTAGTAACCGCACTTAATACACACATTGGTTACGAAAATGCAGCGAAAATTGCGAAAACTGCACACAAAAATGGTACAACCTTACGTGAAGAGGCGATCAACTTAGGCTTAGTTTCAGCCGAAGATTTTGATAAATGGGTTCGTCCAGAAGATATGGTGGGTAGCTTAAAATAAACTCCCCCAATAATTTGATGTCAAAGGCAGGTATTCCTGCCTTTTTATTTGTGTTTTTTTAGAGGGCTTTTTTGTTATAATCACGGCAATATTTTTGACATGAAAAAAACTATGAAACTGAAATTTATTATTGCTGCCATTTCAGCCTTATTTTCCACCGCACTTTTTGCCCAATGGCAACCGGTCGGCAATGCTGAATACACATGGGGGCCATTCCATGTTTATACTATCGGCTTATATTCTGAAACGGGTTCCTATGAAAAAAATGAACGTCCGTTAATGTTTTCAATTAAATATGAAAAACCGGTAGAAGGAAAAAATTTCGCCATTGCGTTAACCAAAGAAATGGAATCACAAAATTTAAGTAAAGATGACACTACCGCATGGCTCAAAAAAATGCAGGAAATCTTCCCTGATTTTTCACCAAACGACATCTTAAATTTTGTTGCCTTAGCGGATAAAGGCTATTTTGTATTAAATGACACGGTGTTAGATCACGAATTCGATCAAAAATTTACACAAGCGTTTATTGATGTATGGCTTTCAGATAAAAGTAGTTTTATCAAATTACAACCGCAATTATTAGGTAAAGAAAAACCGGCTCACGATAGCAAAGAATTTCAACATCAACCAGCAACCGAGCCTTTTAATGAAGAAAATACCATGCCGGAACTACCACCAAATTATGATTTTAAACAAGACGCAAAAGGATAAACGACAAGGGCGAACATGATATAGTTCGCCCTTTTCTTCTATTGTTTCACTTGCTGTTCTAAAAACAAGATCATCTGCAATGCAATATCTATTCCACTGGTTTTCTCAATCATTTCTAACCCCGGGCTAGCATTCACTTCCAGCACCAATAATCCTTCTTTTGAACGAATCAAATCAACACCGGCTACCGCAAGCCCTAAGGCTTTAGTTGCACGAATAGCGATGGATTTTTCATCTTCAGTGAGTTTAGCTTTTTCTGCTGTGCCACCTCGGTGAAAATTCGCACGAAACTCGCCATCTTGTCCCATACGCTGCATTGTGGCTACGACTTTATCGCCGATCACAAAACAGCGAATATCAGTCCCTTTTGCCTCTTCGACAAAATCTTGTAACAAGACGGGGACATTCGCATCTTTTAATGTTTCTAAAATGCTGACCGCACTTTGTGGATGTTCGGCTAAAATCACCCCAATACCTTGTGAGCCTTTTAAGGTTTTAATAATCATTGGAGCGGTTGTTTGCTTAATGGCTTGTTTCGGCTCCACTTCACAGCCCGATAAGACTGAATTTGGTACGGCAATACCCTGCTCTAATAACATCTGCAAACTTCGCCATTTATCGCGAGCAGCTAAAAACGCTTGTTCTTTATTAAGGCAATAGACACCTTTTCCTTGGAAATGACGTAATACCGCACAGCCCACTTGAGTGCTTGTCGTCCCAAAGCGTGGCACCACAGCATCATAATCAGGCAATAAATAAGGCTGGCTTTCTGTATTTTGTTGATAATATAAAGAAAAGTGCGGTTGATTTTTGTCGAGTTTTAAAATGCAACGATTAGGATCCAAAATATCCATTTGATGCCCACAACTTTCTGCTGCTTCTTTTAAACGCTGGCAGCTATAAAGGCGAGGCTCACGGCAAAGCATCAATAATTTCATTCAGTTATATCCTTAGGAAAAGAGGAGTTGATATATTACACCAATCACAATAATCCTGAAAAATGATTTCTGCTTTTGAGGAAATAGAGTAAAATCGCTAGGAGTTTTGTTTAAATAAAAGGAAAATTTTATGTTCGTAGTTATTTTTGGTCGTCCAGGCTGCCCTTATTGTGTACGTGCAAAAAACCTTGCTGAAAAATTAAAAGGTGAAGTAGCGGATTTCGATTATCGCTATGTAGATATTATCGCTGAAGGCATTTCTAAAGCAGATTTATCAAAATCTGTCGGTAAAGAAGTGGAAACTGTGCCACAAATCTTTATCGATGAAAAACCAATCGGCGGTTGCACTGATTTCGAAGCATTAATGAAAGAACAATTTAACGTTGTGGCTTAATTATTGCTAAAAATACCAAAGTGTGGTTAAAATTCAACCGCACTTTTTTATTTCATCTTAGTTAATTTGCAACGAGATCGACCAATCCCATTCTGTTTCACTCAAACGATATTGTGCTTTTAACGCGGGTCCACAAGAATTGGAGCCTACTCCACTCATTTTATAATCCACACACAAGATTGTACTGCCACTTTTCTCCAAATCATATTGGTGCTTTTTACTGCCCAATTCTTCTTGAGAATAAGGGGAAACATTCATACTAAAAGGCGTATGACTTTGCACGGTAAAGCAATCAGACGAATTCGTCACCTTCACATCAAGACAACCATAATGGCTGCCATTTTCTTGTGGTTTTAAATAAGGCACATGATTGCTTTCTGGCGTTGTCTTATAACGACCGAAAGTAGTGGCGTGATGTTTATCCAAATAACTTTCCGTTGGTCCATAGCCCACATACTCTACCTGGTTAAATCCTTGATTAAGGAAAAAACGTAAGCCAAAGCGTGGTAAGAATGGCAAGTGCGGTTGCTTTTCAGCATGAATATTAATCTGAAGCAACCCATTTTGCTCAATACGATACACTACATTCAATGTCAAAATTCGCGCTTTTGATACGGCTACTAACCCCAATTTAAAGGCAATTTCAACCGCACTTTCCTGCTCGATTAAACGGTAATCATAAACTCGACTCGTCGCACGATCGTAACCTGCAGCAAGCCAATGTGCTTTAATTAAACTATCGTTATCCAAAGGCGCTCGCCAAATATTAAAATCGGTAGGTTGATTCAACCACGGCTCGCTAGCTTTGCGAATTTGTTGAATAGTGCCTTTATATTGATCAAACTGGTATTCAATATCTGCCACTTTAACTGAAATTAAATTGGCATATTCTGAAACAGAAATCGATTGATAATTTGGGTTGAGTTCATTTGTGGATAATGGTGATTGCGCCGACAAAATAATCTGATCAAATCCTAAACAATGCCCTTGGGGAATTAAACCTGTTTCTGTTTTTTGATGATAGGTCAAGGTCAAAATTTGTAATGAACCGTTACTTGCTGGCAATGTTAAAGGCAAAAGTGCGGTTGATTTTGGCGCGATGTTTAAATCATCTATTTGGCCTTCTTGTACAACCGAAAAGTCCTCTGTTATTTGATAATGAATCGAAATAGCCTCTGCCGCATCCGTAAAATCCAAATAACTTTTGAGTTCAATATGACTATTTTTTAGTGTGGCTCGAAGTGGACGATACACATTTTTGTATTCCAACAAATTGCTTTGAATTTGACGATCTGCCGTCACTAATCCATCGGCACAAAAATTACCATCATTTGGTGTGTCATTAAAATCCCCGCCATAGCCCATCTTGCTTGAGTTTGGCAAATAAGGAGAATGATTGCACCACTCCCACACAAAGCCACCACAAGCGCCAGCATGTCGTTCCATAGCTTGGAAATAATCTTCCGTATCCCCGCAAGAATTCCCCATCGCATGCAAGTATTCACAAAAAAGATACGGCTTTTGATTTTTGGCATCGGCAAAATAAGCATCTAATTCTTCTGTGCTGGTGTACATTTCGCTATGAAAATCTAAATTGGATGTGTCATTTTGATGGGCTGAATGTTGAAAGATCGCATTTTCATAATGCACTAAGCGACTTGGATCGCGCTGTTTCACCCAAGCGGCTGCTTGTTCAAAGTTCTCACCATAACCACTTTCATTTCCCAATGACCAAATCACAACAGAAGGACGATTTTTATCTCGCTCAACATTAGCATAAGTGCGGTCTAAAATGGCTTGATTAAATTCAGGGTTTCGAGCCATATAGCAATAATTGTCGATTGTTTTTTGACGAATTGCCTCATGATCAATCTCTGTTTTTACCCCTAATAAAATACTTGTCTCTGGCGACTCCACATAAACTGCATTCGTGCCGTGCGATTCGATATCACTTTCCGCAATCACATAAAAACCATATTCATCACACAATTCAGTAAACCAAGGGGCATTAGGATAATGGGCTGTACGAATGGCATTAAAATTATGCTGTTTCATTAAGCGTAAATCTTGTAACGCTTGTTCGCGACTAACGACATAACCGGTTTTCGGATCGCTATCGTGACGATTCACTCCTTTAAACTTAATCGCTTGCCCATTAAATAACATTACCCTATTCTTCACTTCGATATGACGCAAGCCGACTTTTTGACAAATTACTTCTGTGCCATATTGCAAAATCAACGTGTATAAGCGAGGGTTCTCCGCATGCCATAATTGTGCATTTTCAATTTCAACATGAAATGCATGCCCTTTTTGTTCTGTTATCAATTTGCCTTGGGGATCAAATAATTGCCAAGAAATGGGTTGTTCGCGTTCTATAAACTGACAGGCTACATGTAATTGAGCCTTGGTAAGCTCTTGATTCAATTGCGTTTGAATGAAGAAATCTTGTAAGTAATTTTTTTCTCGCTCTAACAGATAAACATCTCGGAAAATACCAGACATTCGGAATTTGTCTTGGTCTTCCAAATAACTTCCATCACACCATTTCAACACGAGAACATGTAGGTGGTTTTCACCTTGTTGTAAAAAGTCAGTGATATCAAATTCACTGGTGCAATGACTAATTTGACTATAGCCTGCAAATTGTTGATTCACATAGACAAATAAGCAGCTATCTACCCCTTCAAAATTTAAGAGATACCGTTTTTCAGCATTCATTTCAACATTAAAAACACGATGATACAAACCACAAGGATTTTCAATGGGTACATAAGGGGGATCAAAAGGGAAAGGATAATTTACGTTGGTATATTGATGATTATCGTAACCATGATTTTGCCAATTGGAAGGAACGGGGATTTTATCTGTAAATGAAAAATGAAGGAAATCTTGGGGCAAGTGAGTATAGCTTTCAAAATAAGCAAAATCCCATTCACCATTTAGTAAGGTAAAGTAAGGGGAAAATTCTCGTGTCTTTTTGACCGCACTTTCTACTGAAGAAAAAGGAATAAAATAAGCATGATGTGGTGTGGTATTCACATGTAAGGTTTGTGGATCTTCAAAATAGCGAGGCAATGACATAAAAACTCCCAATGCAATTTAGACACATAAAAAAAGGGCGCCTGAATGACGCCCACTATACCTAAAATCTTCGATGAATCTAGTGATAAATTCACAAATCGTGATACTTATCACATTAATTTTTATGGCAATTTTGCCAAGAAGGCATAACCGCCTTTTTCACTCATTATTTCAACATGAGAATCCGCTGTAATGAATGCTGACTCACCTTGTTTCAAGGTAAGTGCGGTTGATTTTTCTTGTATTTTTAGCTCACCTTGCATCACCAGCAAAATACCCACACTTTGAAGATTCACTTTAGTATGCTGTTGTGGTTCAACACGAATTTGAGCTAAAGCAAAATCGTTTACTGGCGTTTTATAAGTAAATTCTGACTGATTTTGAGGCGCCGCTGAGATAATTTGGGGTATCACTTCGCAACAATCCACAATTTTTAATAATTCGACAATATCGACATATTTTGGTGTTAAGCCACCACGAATCACATTATCAGAACAGGCCATTAACTCCACGTTTTGTCCGCGAAGATAAGCATGAGGAATCCCTGCATCCTGGAAAATGCCTTCCCCTTCTTTTAAATGCACAATATTAAAGAGATAAAAACACACCAAGCCGGCATCTAATTTTTCAGGCGAAATCGCCATAGCTTCCATGCTATAAAGCACCCAATAATCGGGGTTATCTAGCGCCAACTCGCCATTTTTATAAGACTGTTGGTTAGTTTCAATAATGGGTAATAGCCAATTTGCGAGCGTTGATTGATCCGCCAACATTACATCCGCATAAAATTCAGCAAGGCTTTGCTTACCTAATTTTTCAGCCAAAGGTTGCAAAGAGGGGCGGGCATTTAATGTGGCAAGTATTTGAGATTTTGTTTTAAAACCATGTAAAAGCCAGAAATCAGATAAGGCAATCATCATTTCTGGTTTGTGATTTCTATCTTTATAAGTCCGCGTGCTGTCAGTGAGTGATACACCTTTTGCATTTTCAGCCTCAAAGCCCTTTTCAGCTTGTGCTTTCGTCGGGTGCAATTGAATCGATAACGGCTTTTCAACATCTAAAATCTTTAACAAATAAGGGAGTTCATCACCAAATTGCTGACGGCTTACTTGCCCAAGTGCGGTCGGATTTTGCGATAAAAATTCAATAAGGGATTGTTTACCTGTTACATTCTCAATTTCAGAAGGTGCTGATGGATGCGCGCCTAACCACCACTCAGCACAAGGTTGATCTTTCACTGAATTTAATCCAATCAATGATGCAATATAGTTTTTTCCGCCCCATGCATAATGCTGCACTTGGCCAGTTAATCGATAAATCATTTTGCCTTTCTCGAAAAGAATGAGTATAAAAAAATCCGCTCATTTAAAGCGGATCTTTTAGTCTATAAATCTTATTTTGTTAAACTTAAAACAACAGATTCTCCAGCAATCACTTCACCCGATTTTTTCTCAATAGATGAAATTTCATCCATGTTAGAAATAACCACTGGTGTTAAAACTGATTTTGCTTTTGATTCTAATGTTGCTAAATCAAACTCAATTACTGTGTCGCCGCGTTTTACGCTTTGACCTTCGTGTGCGATGCGAGTGAATCCTTCACCTTTCAATTCAACGGTATCAATACCGAAGTGAACGAATAATTCAACACCCTCTTTTGATTCCATTGAAAAAGCGTGGTTGGTTTCAAAAATTTTACCAATTACACCATCAACAGGCGCCACAATTTTGTTACCTGTTGGGCGAATTGCGATACCATCACCCACGATTTTTTCAGAGAAAACAACATCTGGTACATCTTCGATATTCACAATCTCACCAGAAAGTGGCGCATAAATTTCAACTTCCACTGTTTTGTTTTCTTTTGAACCAAATAATTTGTCAAATAAGCCCATTTTAATCTCCTATCTATTAAAGATGGCTGATATTTTAACGTAAAACTCTATTTTTGTATCTAGTTTAACGACTTTTCTGCAAAAAAAGCTTGAATTAATTGCTCAATTTCAGCTGTTGTTGGTTTTTGCAGTGCTTCATCAGCCAATGCTTTCGCCTCTTGATAACTTACACTACGCACTAATTTTTTAATATGTGGTACAGAAATCGCACTCATACTAAACTCATCTAAGCCCATACCGAGTAACAATAATGTCGCACGTTCATCACCGGCTAACTCACCACACATACCAGTCCACTTGCCTTCTGCATGAGAGGCATCAATCACTTGTTTAATCAAGCTAAGTACTGAAGGTGACATTGGATTGTATAAGTGAGAAATTAGTTCGTTACCACGATCAACCGCTAAAGTATATTGGGTTAAATCGTTGGTACCGATACTGAAGAAATCTACTTCTTTCGCTAAGAATTTCGCATTTACCGCAGCAGATGGCGTTTCAACCATCACGCCTATCTGGATGTTTTCATCAAAAGCTTTACCCTCCGCGCGTAATTCTGCTTTTAAGGCTTCAAGCACCGATTTTAATTCACGGATTTCTTCTACCGAAATAATCATCGGGAACATCACAGCAAGTTTACCAAATGCAGAAGCGCGTAATACCGCTCTTAATTGTGCGTGTAAAATTTCACGACGGTCAAGGGCAATACGGATCGCACGCCATCCTAAGAATGGGTTTATTTCTTTTGGTAAATTTAAATATGGAAGCTCTTTGTCACCACCGATATCCATTGTACGTAATACCACTAGACGACCTTCCATAGCTTCAACCACTTCTTTATAAGCAATGAATTGCTCTTCTTCGCTTGGTAATTGATCACGATCCATAAAGAGGAATTCTGTACGATATAAACCCACCCCTTCAGCACCATTACGGTGTGCACCTTCACAATCACGAATCGTACCAATATTCGCAACCACTTCAACTTTATGACCATCTAGGGTCACTGCAGGCAAATTTTTTAATTTTGCTAATTCTGCTTTTTCTTCAGCAAGTTTTGCTTCTAGTGTTTTTAATTCATCGATTTCAGCTTGAGTCGGATTCACGTAAACACGGTTGTTCACGGCATCTAAAATAAGATAATCACCGGTATTCACTCGTGCGGTAACATCATTTGTCCCAACAATGGCCGGCAATTCAAGTGAACGAGCCATAATTGAGGTGTGAGATGTTCTACCACCAATATCAGTGATAAAACCTAATACTTTTTCTAAGTTTAATTGGGCGGTTTCTGATGGGGTTAAATCGTAAGCCACAAGGATAGACTCTTCGGCAATATCACCAAGATCTACGATGTGCATACCTAAAATATTTTTGATTAAACGATTACCGATATCACGGATATCACCCGCACGCTCTTTTAAGTATTCGTCATCAATTTCAGACAACATTTCCACTTGTTGATCGATGATTTTACTTGCTGCCACACTCGCATTCACTTTGTGTGAACGAAGATAATCAAGAATTTCTTCTTCTAACTCTTCATCCTCAAGGATCATTAAATGGCCTTCAAAGATGGCCGCTTTTTCTTCTCCTAAAGATTTTAATGCGCGTTGATGAATAGAATTAAGTTGCTCAACGGCGGCTTCACGGCCCGCATAAAAACGAGCAACTTCTGAGTCGATTTGATCTTCTGAAATTTTTTGGAAATCCAGGACAATTTTTTCTTCTTTTAATACTAAAGCTTTACCAAAAACGATTCCTGGTGATGCTGGGATACCTGTAATCATAATTTTACATTCCGAAATAATTTATTAAAGGCTAAATAAACAATAGCCACAGAATAGGAATTCTGTGGCTATCGTCAATTATTCTAAAGTAGGAATTAATGCTACTAAATGTTCAACAGCTTGTTGCTCGTCTTCACCTTCCGCCGAGATGGTGATTACAGTTCCTTGCGTCAAACCTAAGGTTTGTAGCTTAAATAAACTTTTCGCACTTGCACTTTTTCCACCAGAAGTGACGGTTACATCAGAAGCAAACGCTTTCGCTTCTTTAACAAATTGCGCCGCTGGACGGGTGTGTAAACCATTAGGGGCTGTAATTTCTACATCTTTTGAGAACATAATGTTACCTCTATTTAGTAATAGTAAAATTTAAGCAATTTAATCTATAAATTATTGGTAGTATCGCTATTAAATGCCCAATAATCAAGGCAAAACACAAAAAAAATTGAGCTACATCACAAAACTTAAACGTTTGTATACCTAATTTGAGTAAAAGATATACTACACAGAAAAATGGCGTTGTGATTTTGTCTCACTCAAGCTTTCAATGAGGCGATGATAATTCTCATAGCGTATCGGTGAAATCCGACCTGCTTCAACTGCCTCACGTAATGCACAGCCAGGATCATTCAAATGTTTACAATCACGGAACTTACACGTGCCTAAGACATATTGAAATTCACGATAGCCTTTCGTAATCTGATCTGGCTCCAAATGCCATAAACCAAACTCACGAATACCTGGTGAGTCAATCAAATTACCGCCTTGTGGCAAATGATATAAACGAGAAGAGGTGGTTGTATGTTGTCCCAAACCTGAGGTTTCACTGATGCCACCGACTTGCGCATTGACCGTTGGTAAAATATGGTTAATTAAACTGGATTTCCCTACCCCTGACTGCCCCACAAAAATGGATGTGCCATCACTTAAAAGTGCGGTCAATTTTTCCATATTTTTTCCGGTTTCAGCTGAAATGATGATGGTCTGATAACCAATATCACGGTAAATCTGTAATTGGCTTTCTATTTCCTGCTCTTGCTCTGCATCCAGTAAATCGCCTTTATTCACCACAATAACTGGTTCGATCCCCGCATTTTCACACACCACTAAATAACGATCGATAATATTGAGTGAAAGCACCGGCACCACCGCAGAAACAATAATAATACGATCGATATTGGCCGCAATCGGTTTCAACCCATCATAGTAATCTGGACGAGCAATTTCATTTTGTCTTGGGTGAATAGCTTCAATCACGCCGCTCACACCTTGGAGCTGTTCATTGCCTTGTCGCCAAATCACTTTATCCCCCACCACAAGACTAGAAAGTGTACGACGTAAATTACAACGGAAAATTTCCCCCTGTGCATTTTCCACATCTGCATGAACTGAATAACGCGTAACAACTACCCCATCTTGGCTTTCGCCTAGCATATCATCTTGCCATTCCACGTCTTTCTTCTTGTGGCGATACAAGGCTTTCGCGTTATTTGATTGAATTCGACGAGTTTGATTTTGCGTTAGTTTACGTTTGCTCATAAAGTGCGGTCGTTTTTTCCGATGTTTTTCGTTAAAATAAACGGGATTAAAAAATGTTCATAGGATACCTTATATTATGCAATTAGATAAACAAAATCTGATTTGGATCGATTTAGAAATGACAGGATTAGATCCTGAAAAAGAACGCATTATTGAAATCGCAACCATTGTGACCGATAAAGATCTCAATATTTTAGCGGAAGGACCTGTGATTGCGGTGCATCAAAGTGATGAATTATTAAACAATATGTCGGAATGGTGCGTAAAAACCCACACAGCTAACGGCTTAGTGGAACGTGTGAAAGCGAGCAAACTCACCGAACGTGCAGCAGAATTACAAACATTAGATTTTTTAAAACGTTGGGTACCGAAAGGTGCTTCACCGATTTGTGGCAACAGCATCGCACAAGATAAACGCTTTCTTTATAAATATATGCCTGATTTAGCGGATTATTTCCACTATCGTCATGTGGATGTCAGTACATTAAAAGAATTGGCTTCTCGCTGGAAACCAGAAATTTTAGATGGATTTAAAAAAGGCAATACTCATTTAGCGCTTGATGATATTCGTGAATCAATTAAAGAGTTAGCTTACTACCGTGAGCACTTTATTAATCTGGGGTGATGAAAACTTAGGCAAACTCAATCATTTGCGAAATCTGCGCTTGCGTTGAATAAATTTTTTCGTATAATGTTGTCTCATTCACCAATGTGAAATGCGGGAATAGCTCAGTTGGTAGAGCACGACCTTGCCAAGGTCGGGGTCGCGAGTTCGAGCCTCGTTTCCCGCTCCAATTTGCCCGAGTGGTGGAATCGGTAGACACAAGGGATTTAAAATCCCTCGCCTTTCGAGGCGTGCCAGTTCAAGTCTGGCTTCGGGCACCATTCTTTATTCCAATCGAATAATCAATATTTCATTTAATAATTAAATATTTTATCCAAACTATTAAATAGAACTTCTATTCCGTTTCAAAAATTTTAGTTATCTTCTACACTTGAAATTATTTATTCCCAGAAAAACAATAATTTTTCCTAATAAAAATGCGACAAAAATTCTCACTTTTACTACATAATTCTGCTATTTAAATATTTCTATTTGGTAGCTAATCTGTTTCAATTCACATATTGGTGTTTTATTCGTTTGAAGCATACTTTCCCAATTCTCATGGTCAAAAACCGAGATATCCACTTGTTTATCTGAAAAATGTGTTAATTTTAACTGTGAATAATAAGTTACACATTCCCCTAACCTGCTCGTTTCTTGGGTTTCTGTTGGTCTGATTTCTCCCACTAATGTGATTATTTTGCCTTGTTGATCGGCTAGTGCTTTCTGCAAATAAAATGGAAATCCGTTGAGAGTTAGCATTGCTTTGTGATGATTATATGGTGTAAATACCAATTGAGCTGTATCAGAAATATTTTTATGCTGTGATTTGTTTAATATATCCACATATTCTACATTTCCCATACCAACTTGAATTGGGTCGTTCTCAATCCATAATAGACCATCCATATTTTCACACTCAGCTAATGCAAAATTATGGTAAGCAAGCGTGTTATCGACAGGTTCCAAAAGATGAAGAAAACGCGAATTGCTATTTTTACTGCAGGAAAAAGTGCCAATTTTTATACTCTCATCTGCAAATTTAGCCAAAATTGAAGATTCTGTACTTTCAAATGAGATAAGATTTACCTCTCCCCAAGAAAAGGATTTTTGGCTGCTCACTACTTTATCTAAATATGGATATTCAGGCGCCCAAGTGACTTCCACATTATCATCTAAATGCTTGAAAATATTTAAGATTGGATGTCCTTTCATTTCGCCCACTTTAGTGGTTTGCAATTTCTCAAGAGGATTAGAGGAGTAAGTTAGCGAAGTTTTGAACGTTTCTGGACAAGATTCAGAAAAATGATGACTAAATTGCTTAATAAAATGCAATGTCGCTTGTTCATTTTGGAGATCTGTAAAAATAACATCGAATTTTGGGGAGTTAATCATACATTGCCCGATTTTCATGTGATTTAGCCCCGTCTGATGTCTTGCTGAACCAATAATCATTATCGCCTTACCTTCTTGGTTTAAAACCAACGAGAGATTGTCGATAATCCATTCTTCTCCAATTCTAGCGTATCCTTGAGCTCTCGCCGTCCAATAAGGATTAGGTAAGCTATTTAAGTCCGCAAGTTTGGTGGTTATTTTCTCTTTATAGATTGGAAGCCCAGAATTGTAATAGAGCACAAAATCTTTAAGCTGAATATGATGTTGATTTAGCATTAAGCCGAATTCATCAACCTTACATTCAGAAAACTCAAATTCTTCAGCTGTTAAGCCTTTTTCTGCATCCTCTTGCTTTTTTCTTTTAAAACCGAGTTGATGTGTACATTTTATGCCATGAGGCAATTCTTTTGGCTGAGTTAGACTTATCACATCAACCTGCTCATAGTTTATAGGAGCTTCGAAAGAAGTCAGCTCAAAGTTTCCCCATTTAAAAGTAGGTTGATTACCATGTTCGTCTTTTAAATTATCGGTTTTGGCATAAAGCGTATAGTCATATTCTCCAATTTCTGCCTTGGAAGGAAGATTTTCTAAGGCTTCGACTAGTTCGTGTTCACGTTGTATCTTTTGTTCTTGTACGCTTTGGGCATCTCGATATTCTGTCCATTTAGCATATCCCCAAGGAATGGTTATGGTTGGAATAATTAACAGAAGTTTTATTTTAGTTGTTAATGGCTTATCCGTTATTAATCCTATAACCGCATATAAAGCAAAATATATGATCAGAAGAACCGCATAAGCTGGTAAAAGCCACCACGCAAAAAAGACAATAATATCCCCTGAAATCAAAGCTCCAACTAAAAATATAACTAAAACAAGGAAGATACCAACAATAACTTTAATCATCACTCTAACCTTCGGAGTATCACATAAAAATATTATATGGAGTGAATTATACAATTAAGGAAAGTACGGTTAAAAAACATTCGAAATGCTAACCGCACTTTTAACATTTAATCTGCTACCCAGATTTTCTCTAATTCCATTTTCTCAGGGTGATATTTATACACATTAATTCCACCGCCGGTGGCTTGCCCGGTGACGAGAATATGAGCTTTTGGGGAAGAGGAGACGCTGAGGTTTCTCTGATAGTAATTTGTTGAGATACTCGGGTCGTTGCCGATTTCTACATATCCTTTAATTTGAGGTTCACCTACAGTATAGACAGCAGCAATTTCATCGCCATAACCGTCATAATTACCACTTTGTCTTAGAGCAACGAATTCTGTATCTGTAACAAAAGCATAAGCAATGACACTGATTTTCGTAATTTGTTTTTCTTTCAATTTTTCGGGAATATTATCAAACTTTAATGATAGACGTTGTCTATTCATAATGTTATGAATTTCCCACATATAATTCCCAAAATTTTCACCGCCCGTCACAACCCAATCACCATTAGGGCTAATTAACCCCGTAGTATATCCACAATTTCCATAAAGACGGGCTACCGGTTTCAAGGTATATCTGTCCCATAAAGTCACTCCGGTATAGCTGCTTTTTTTACTGCTATCAGGATTTACCGGATTGATCGTCAAATTTGTATCTGCCACAGGATAAGGTGATGTTGTACATGTTTCAGTAGCTGATAAAAAATAATCTTTACTCATTGATAAGGTTAAAGGAAACGGAATACCACCGTCAGTATAAACTGGCACTAAATCTTTTCCATAACCTTTATAAAGCTGTCCGTTCCCTTGCATATCAGATGAAAGATAAAATTGCTTATCTGCCGACATAATATGAGTCTTAACCTGAAAATGTGGAAAACTTTCTATTTCTTTTCCTTCAACATTTTGAATATGTACGATATTTTTTCTGTCTTGCCACATAAATTCGTGGCTACCAGGAATAAAAAAGGCACTAAATGCATTGGCATTTCTGGCAAGTATTGCCTTTTTCTTATTCTCAACATCCCATAATACTAGCTGTCCGATAGGTTTATGACGATCGGTATCTTGCGAGGCATGAGCACTAATGACATAACGGCCGTCACTAGATACACTTAGAGAAAGTACGGGATCTGTACTGAAATATTTGTATATGCCAAATAAAATAATAAATAGAATTATGATCAATCCAATAATACGTACTTTGAAACTCTTATTCATTTATCATATCTCCCAAAATTTGATTTTTTATTTATCCATTCATCAATTATTCTGCCTTTATAACTCTCTTTATAAATATCAGCGAAAACTTTTTGGCTATCTAATGCTTTCCACTCCCACTCCCGCATTGCCGAGTGCGAAATAAAATAGCTACTCTGATCAAAGAAATGGAATTTTTTGTCTTCTTTTTCTTTATCTTCTTCACTACTGGTATTATCGTTAATAAATTGATCAAACCCTTCCTCTTGTTGAAGTTTTGTCAATTTTTTATTTTTATACCCAATGCCTAGAACAGACAAACGATTTCCTTGATGTCCCAACGCAGAGCGTACCCACATATTTTTTATATAAATCGTCCAATTGTTAAACACCTGGTAAGTCAGCACATCAACAATATGTTTAAAATACTCATCCTCAGGCCGGAAACGACGATAATGGCTCCAAGGTTTCAAATAGTTTAATGGCTTCTCTAAATCGGAAGATACTTTATTGGCTTCTTCCACCAGTAATTTTTCAATCTTCTGTTTTATTTCCCGTCCTTTCGCTGTGTTTTCTATATTGTTATATTCCGCAATGTCATCCTGGTTTAGGCTTCCCCGATGTATTAGGACGTTCCGTCGGAGTTGTTCTACAGTTTCATAATACTCGCCAATTAAATTTAACTTATAGTAATAATCTTTTAAGGCACCAGTGGTGTTTGCTAGAGAGGAATATTTCATTGGATAAGCCCCGCCAATTAAACCGGTATATTCCTGATCTCCACCACGACTATCACCATCCAACACTCCATCTTCTTGTGAATACAAGACGCGGAGATATTTCACTGTTTTATGTGCATAAGGAAATAGTTCCATTGCCACCGGATTTTTCACGCGAGTATATGTGTCAGTGATTGCATTATCAGCGACAGCGGCTTCCCACATAATCAGATTATCAATTTTCTTATCATAAGCTCCGTTAAAATCACCTAAAATATTCAATGCACTTAATGCAACTCTAGCGCCTAATGAATGAGTAATAATATTAACTTTAATGCCTTCATTAAATAATTCTATCAATACCTTTGCGAGTTCTCGCCCTGCTTCATTAGCATACATTTCCGCCCTGAAAAAAACCATGGAAGGATCAACACTACCAGACCAAGTCACTCCGATAATTCGGTGGTATTTATCCCAATCGGTAAAAGGATCATCGTAATTTAATTTACCAGATGCAGCTAAATTCAAATAATATTCAACATGTGGAAACCAACCTAAAGCTTTATGACCATTAACTTTTAAATCAACCTCATTGTAAACGTGCTTAACATAAATATTGTCATCCTCTTTCGCTTGCTCAAGGATAGTTTTTTTCACTAATTGACCAATCGCCTTATTATCATAATGTAAATAAGGTCTCTGAACCTGATCGGAAGGCGGTAGATTCGAATATTCTGGAATATCCCCAAAATCTTCCGCTTGAGGAAATTTTCCGATATGACCAAGAGAAACGTTATAACCATGAATAAATAAAGTTGCCGTGCCGCCGTCATCTTTAATCTGTTGTATTTGTGCTGCTGATAAACTTGCTTTGCCGTGTTGACGAAAACGCAGGTTTAATAAAATCGGTGGGGGGAGATAAATTGCCTTCACTTTTGTTATATTTACCGAAACAAACACTTTTAGCGGTTTAGCAAGTTGTAATCGTGGATCTTCAGTTTTTTCATCATTTGCTTTGATAAGCACATAGCCATCTGAATCATTAAAAAATGCTTGCTCATCTTTATCAGTAAGTTGTCTACCATCTTCTTTATGGCGGTCGTATTTTAGTGCGGTATCACCAACATTTCTCATGCCTTTCATTAATTGCCAAGAAATTAAACCACACTTTACACCAATATGATGGCTGTCGCCGTTTTCATCAATTTCACCGTAATAAACACCACCATCTTGGTCATAAACCTTTACCATAACACCTTTAGGTAAAGAACGTTCAAGGGTATCTTTATGGTGAATAATAATGTCTGTGCGACAAGCTGCTGTTCCTGTCTCAGTAGATTCTGAGTGATGTTTTTCTTCAAATTGATGATAAAAAGGTTTTTCATTGGTATTAACCATGTAAATTTGCTCCCAATTTATTACGGATAATCTTTTGATTTTCTAAAATACTTATCCGTTGTTTTATAAGATATCGTTTTTTTTGTTCTGCGATATCACTTTGCAAAATTTGATTAATTTTTTTCTCAGGATCTAATATATCAATTACGTTGCCATAGGCTAAACTCAGTAAAGCAAATAATCCAATATCAATAGTTTGATATAAAGCACAAGTTTGACAAAGACGATAGCAATGTTGAACGACTTTTTCAATGATCTCTCTTTCATAGTAATCGTTTAGAATAGGTGTGGTTTCTAGCAGTTCATTGACTAAATCTGTTAGCAGAGAAGCATTTCTTCCATCGACAATGACGTTCATCTCAAACTTATCAAACTGCTTCTTAGCTGGTGTTATTTTAGCAAAATCCATTGTTGGCGCATAATGCACAACATGATGGCCTTTAGGTAAACTAATTGAGTCTATTAACCCGCCTCCCCAAAACGTTGCGACCTTTTTAGGGTAATACATTAAACGGTCAAAATAGTCTTCCAATACTGTCGGGTCATAAAAGCGAAAATAGAGCAAGCGTCCGTCATAGGTTGGCATGTAGATAAATTTTCTGAAATGGTGTAACAGTTCATCAAACGTGGCATGAGAACGGAAGAAAAAGCCAAATGGCTTATTCCATTGCTGAAAACCATCTTCTTGCTCTTTTCCTTTCGGGCTTTCACTGCACAGTTCTTCAACAAAAGAGTGATTTTCCGGTAAGTGCAACAAATAAGGCGCAGTTCTTTTTCTCTTTTCTCCTTCTTCCCCCTTAAATAAACAAGCGTAATGAATATCATCCAACTCAAAACGCTGTGGAAACCAAAAGCTCACTTCGGCATTAATGATGGCATAACATTGTCCGGTGGAATTATCTTCCGGCCATAGGTAAGGCTTAATGGTGTCAGGAATAGGCTGAAATAAGAAAGGCGTACGTTCATCTTCTCGTCTTAGCAGAAATTCGGTTTTCGTTAAACAGGCTGTTGTGCTTTTTTCATTTTCTCGATATTGGTTAGGATTGAAAATGATAACCGGATGCTGTTCCGATAAATCTTGAGCTAGCGTTTTCAATTGCTCAATTAATGTCTCATCAGCATGACGTTGAAAATACGTATTAAGCGGTAAAGGAAGAAACGTATACTGCAATCGGAGCTGGTTTTGCTGTTGGTACACCGTAATATAATTTTTTGCGATTTCAGCATTAGAAGCATAGATTAAGATAATAATATTTTCTTGTTCATTATTAGAAAGCTGCAGACCATTAACGGCATAAACTAGATTTTCATACTGCATAAATTTCCCCTTTATTTACAAAGAGGTATTATAATAAATTTATTGATAAAAGCTAATCTCTATCAACTTCGATTACATTCTAAATAGAGATATAAGCAATATAAGCGATAATTGCTCCTATCACTAATACGCATGAAATTTTTAAACTCTTTTTCATTATATCATCCTGTTGGAACAACACGCTCAAACAAAACCGCACTTTAAACATATAAAGTGCGGTCAATATTTTATTATTTTTTACGGATTTCGGTAAATTGGTTTCTAAATCCAGTCCATTATCTACCCGAAGTTCTACTGGATAGATCTAAAAATTCATATCACTATTATTTTACTTGTCACTAAACGCCCCCGGCTAATGCACTTACTGCAAGAGAACGACTATTCTTTACACCTTGATGGTAAGCATCCAAGGCTTGTAGATATTTTTCTCTTTTCAATCTGAGAGCAGACATATAGAAGTCTAATCTAATCCCTGTTTTGAACTACACATTTCAGTACATATACATCTTAGTTATCATTTAATAACTTAATAATATTATCATCTTTAAACGTGCAAGCTCTCTTATTGAAATCACATAAAAAAACCGACTCTAGCAAATCATTTCTCTCATTAATAGCTTTGGTTGCACAATCAATAAAATTTACCTTCCCTTCCTGACCATTTTCAAGTTCAGGATAACATTGCTTAAATTTTGATATATTCCATTTTTTTTGAGATGAAATTAGATACTCTCTTATCTTTTGATTTTCTTGTTGGATTGATACGTTATAGTTCAAATTTAACTTTTTTTGGGCTAGCATATACTCTTTACTTACACAAGACATTAAATCTTCTTGTTGTATACTTCCAGACAAACAAGGCTTAGATAATGCATCTGAAACAAGTAGGTCTTCTGGCTCAATAGAAAAAATTAAACCTGAATAAAAGAACGATATCAAAAGAACCATATAGTTTTTATTAAATTTAATCACACAATAACCTATTTCTATTAAACTTCATCTTACATCATAAAACTTTTACTACCATTTAATTATTACAAGATAGAAAATAAAATATCACATAAAAGATATGTCTTAAACTAAAAACTAATAAACATTAATTAATTTAGAAAACTCTACATCTTTTATATTTAAATCCTTAAACTTAATAACCTTTGACCTTCCAGTTCTTGAGTAGACTATATCTTTCTTAATAAGATATACTTCATCTGATCTCACATTAAAATAATATCTTTCCAGATTAGATTGACCATTTCCGTATTCAAAATCAATTATAAACTTACCATCAGCGGAACTTATTTCAGGGTAAATATCATTTAGTCCGTCGAAAAGTTTCTTGGCATATATGTAATTACTACCAACTTTAAAAATTAAATCATACTTTTTATCATAGCAAACATCTCCATTATGATCTAAATATGAGATCAAAAACATTTCCGCATTACTTAACCCAACGCTATTATTTAATAAAATACTTTTATTTGATAAAGCATTATCCATTGAAATATTTTCATCCGTACATGGATTAACTAAATCTATATTTTTAGCTAATACATTTGAAAAAATAAAAAAAGATAATACCAATAAAAAAACTTTTCTCATCTTATTACTCTCCAAAAAATTGTGTGCCCAGCAACGACAGTTGCCTCTAACTGTCCTTCTGAAGGTGGTTTTTTTACGCCCGTTACATAAACAAACTTCTCATTATCCCAATTTTTAGGATCTGTGAATACAGCTGCAGGTATAGGATAATAATTTCCACTATATTTAACCTTACCCGATGTATAAGTTTTCTTCTGTTCAGAAACATACTTCTCAAATAAAGGTTTACTAATAATAATCTTTGTATACTGTCTAAATTTAGCATGGGACTTGCCTGATGGATTTTTTAAACCCCAAGCTAAAAAATCAGTACCATCCCAAAATTCAGCTCCATTTGTAGGATCTTGTTCATTTAGTAATGCTAATATTATTCCTTTTCTTGAGTCTAAAGATACTTTGTCCTTTACATTTAAACTCATTTCTTTTTTCTCATTCTGGGGAACTGAAGAATACCCCGACATAAGTAACTTATAGATAGATTTTTTCTCTCTCTTTGCTCTGTTTCTGGCTGTAAATGCAATACAAATACATTCTAATCCTGGTGTTTTGGTTTCGTGACGAACAATATTAGCAGAAATTCTAAATTCTAAATGAGTTGTGGGTAGTAATTGAGTATTTTCATAATCATCTTTACCCTTGCCTGTACAGGCAAAAACTCTTTCAGTATCTCCAACACCATCTTTAACTTCACCTTCAAATATACCCGACGTTTTATTATAGTAATACCCGTTCTCTTTACTAGAACCAACACCTACATCTACTGGCTTACCGTTATTTTCACTGCGTTTTTGTAAAACCTTACCTTTATCATTCTTTTCTATTGCTTTTGACTCTTGTTTTTTATCTACCTTCAACTCAGGTTTTAAATTAGGTTCAGTCTTATGATTTATATTCTTATTGCCCGTTATTTGCTGACCTCCCTGTTTCTGGGATTCATGATTAGATGTTATTTGAGCCTGTGCTGTTCTTGTACTAGTAGTTTCCTTTCTAGGGCGTCTAGGAAAATAAATTTTTTTACTTATTAAAGTATCTAAAGGTGTTGCTTCATCTAGTCCATTTACCCAAAACAAAGCATATTGACTTACTCCAGCTTCTTTCTCTATGCTTTCCCATGTATCCCCTTTCTTAACAACATGGTAAGGGCGCTTATAAGTTGCACTCTCATTATTCTCATTAGGGATTGTTCGTGGTGTAATCTCATAAATGTTATATGCTCTTAATCTAACAAGCCGCTTTCCTTTTATCCAAGTAAATTCTGGAATCTCAGAATGCTCTGTTTTAGGATATTGTTCGTTCCAAAAAACAACTTTTATACGTAATTCTTTTCCCTCTTGTTCAACTAAACTAGGTGGAAAGACTATACGCCCATTTTCATCTGCTTGCCAAGGATACTCACTGGTAGGTAACCCATTTATTGACATTTCAGCCTTACAATAAGCCAGAGGCTCATTATTGGCTCCTAGAAACTCGATTTCATAACCCTTCGGCTGATTTTTATTATTCATTTTCCTATTAATCCCAATCTAAAATCTGTGCACTACCCACTAATACTTTTAAAGCATCTTCAGTTTCACGATAGATGCGAGGTGTTCTAGCGATATCATCTAAAAGACCATTGGTCACAACCTCTCCTTGACTATCCAAAATAGTGTAAGGCACTTTTTTCTCATTACAACGTCCATAAACATCATAAACATCTAATCTTGTTGAATAATAAGTATTTGGTGTAATTGAATCGTTTACGGTTGTTTCAAACGGACTCACCCCATCAGCCGCTCCCGCATCTTCCGTAAGTGGTCCCTCAACATACACATTCCCAATCAGCGTAATCCCTTCTTGGTTTAACACGATTTCACCGGCTGGGCCTTGAATATGAACTTCGTCATAACCTTCTAAATCAAACTGTTCACAAACTTGTTCAAAAAGCTCACCTGCAACCCAGCTGCCATTTTGGGCAATTTCAATCGTTAAGTCTTGTCCCACTTTGATGAGGCTATCAGCATGGACGTTGACTCGGCGGTTATTATTCACATTCAGAATATCGTCTTTTTCTATTTTCGTGATTCGATTGC
>ENA-OWLI01000027-OWLI01000027.1-metagenome-genome-assembly--contig:-NODE-27-length-27325-cov-10.738981_pt1 | contig 27325 bp, 20 predicted proteins | sample MGYA00245346_ERZ651096 | MGnify/ENA primary metagenome ERZ651096 (study PRJEB26857, sample SAMEA4031766) | metagenome | biome: human; feature: oral; material: saliva | place: Philippines | collected 2014...
CATACCAGCTGCAACTTGCAACTTAACGTATGCTTGGACTTTTTTTGCCATTTTTTAGTTTCCTCTAAATGGGTGATAACGCCGAAATCGGCTCCCCTGTTAATGAAAGGCTGTATTTTAATTAATCAGCCTCGAAATTTCAAGCAGAAAAACTACTCGAAAAACAACCGCACTTTATTTTTTAAGTGCGGTCATTAAATTTCTTATTTTGGTAAAGAGAAATTAACGTGTTTTTTCTACTTGACCAAATTCAAGTTCAACTGGTGTTGCACGACCGAAGATAGATACAGATACTTTTAAGCGGCCTTTTTCGTAATCCACTTCTTCAACCGTACCATTAAAGTCAGCAAATGGACCTTCTGTCACACGTACTTCTTCACCTGGTTGATATTCTTTACGATGACGTGGTTTTTCAGCACTTTGCTCTAAACGATTTAAAATTAAATCTGCTTCACGTTTAGAAATTGGCGCTGGCTTATCTGGTGTACCGCCGATAAAGCCCATTACACGTGGTACGCTTTTCACTAAGTGCCATGTGTCATCATTCATTGCCATTTCAACTAATACATAGCCAGGGAAGAATTTACGTTCGCTTTTACGACGTTTACCTGCTACGTTTTCAACGACTTCTTCAGTCGGCACTAACACTTCACCAAACTGATCTTCCATTTGTTGTTGTTTGATATATTCACGCAATGTGATTGCAACACGACTCTCAAAACCTGAGAATGCTTGCAATACATACCAACGTTTTTTGGATACGTTTTCAGTTTCGCTCATTTTAGAATCTCAAATTAGTTAAGAAGTTAATTAATGCAATGATAATTGAATCAATTGCCCAGAAGAATAAAGAGGTAAGCACGGTTACCCCAATTACGATTAAAGTTGTTTGACGTGTTTCTGCACGAGTTGGCCATACCACTTTACGAGCTTCAACTTTTGCTTCGCTAAAGAATGTACGAGCTTTTTTACCTTGCTCAGTAATTGCAGCTAAACCAAGGGCAATTAATAAAGCGACAACTACGCCAACTACACGTACAGGTAAAGAGAAGGCGTCTTTAAAATAAACGTTACCAATCGCTGCAGCAGTAAAAAATGCTGCAGAAAGAATCCAAAGAAGCGTGTTTAAACCTTTTGATTTTCCTTCTACGACTTGTTTTTGGTCGTGTTTCTTTTTCTCAACAATTTCAGTTGTCATAAGTGAATCCGTATAAAATAAGGGATAAATAATTTTTAGATTAATTTCAGAACGTGCGATTGTAGCATTTTCTTTCGAGATTGCCTATGAAAAATGTTAGAAAAAACAACCGCACTTTCTGTTAACTTTTATATTCGAACTTTGGTGCTTTGTTATCAACGATGGTTTCTTCATCCACAATCACTTTTTGCAAGTTTTCGATTGAAGGTAAATCATACATCGTATCTAACAATACAGCCTCAACGATTGAGCGCAAACCACGTGCACCGGTTTTACGTTCAAGGGCTTTTTTCGCCATCGCTTTTAATGCTTCTGGCGTGAATTCAAGTTCCACATTTTCTAAGCCAAATAATGCTTGATATTGTTTGGTCAGTGCATTTTTCGGTTGAGTAAGAATCTGAATCAACGCTTCTTCATCTAATTCGCTTAATGGCGCAATCATTGGAAGACGACCAATAAATTCTGGAATCAAACCGAATTTCATTAAATCATCCGGCTCAACTTGACGGAATAATTCAGAAAGATTTTCTTTCTCTTCTTCCTTCTCTACTTTCGCATCAAAGCCAATCCCGGTATCAGTTTGTGTTCGTTTACCGATGATTTTATCTAAGCCAGCAAATGCCCCACCACAAATAAAGAGGATTTTTGAGGTATCCACTTTCAACATTTCTTGTTGTGGGTGTTTACGTCCGCCTTGTGGAGGCACAGACGCAATAGTGCCTTCAATTAATTTCAATAAGGCTTGTTGCACACCTTCACCAGACACATCGCGAGTAATAGACGCACCTTCTGATTTACGGCTGATTTTATCAATTTCATCAATATAGATAATGCCCTGCTCTGCTTTTTCCGTATCGTAATCACAGTTTTGCAATAATTTTTGAAGAACATTTTCCACGTCTTCGCCCACATAACCGGCTTCAGTTAACGTCGTCGCATCGGCCATAGCAAAAGGCACATTTAAACGACGCGCCAAGGTTTGTGCTAATAAGGTTTTACCACTACCTGTTGGACCGATTAACAAGATGTTACTTTTACCTAATTCCACATCATTGCTTTGGTGGTTCGTGCGTAAGCGTTTATAGTGATTGTAAACCGCCACTGACAAGACTTTTTTCGCATAATCTTGTCCAATCACATAATCATCTAAGTGCGCACGAATTTCGTGCGGTGTCGGTAATTTTTCTTCAACGGCCAGTTCGCTAGGTGTTTCGATTTCCCCACTGTCTTCCAACATACTGTGGCAAAGCTCGATACACTCGTTACAAATATAACCATCTGTACCCGCAATTAATTTACCTACTTCACTTTTTTCTCTTCCGCAGAAAGAACAGTGAAGATCGTTATCATTTGTTGTCATGTTAAATCCTTAACGTTTAATCAACACATCGTCCACTAAGCCGTAAGCTTTCGCTTCTTCCGCCGACATAAAGTTATCACGATCGGTGTCTTTTTCGATACGTTCAATGCTTTGACCTGTATGGAAAGCAAGACGCTCGTTTAAGGTTTGTTTAATTTTTAAAATTTCTTGCGCGTGGATCTGAATATCTGATGCTTGTCCACGGAAACCACCTAACGGTTGGTGAATCATCACGCGTGCATTCGGTAAGGCTGCACGTTTTCCTGCTGCACCTCCAGCAAGTAAAAATGCGCCCATTGAGCAAGCTTGACCAATGCAAAGGGTACGCACATCCGGTTTAATAAATTGCATGGTATCGTAAATTGCCATACCCGCAGTCACTGAACCGCCCGGTGAGTTAATATAAATATTGATGTCTTTTTTCGGATCTTCTGATTCTAAGAAAAGTAGCTGTGCCACGATCAAATTTGCCATACGATCTTCCACTTCACCACTCAAGAAGATCACGCGCTCTTTTAATAGGCGGGAATAAATGTCATACGAACGTTCACCACGAGAGGTTTGTTCGACAACCATAGGAATTACACTCATTTTTGCCCCTAAATATGTGCTAAAAAATCGGGCAATATTCTACCCGAAAATCAGTAAAAACAAAATGCGGTCGCTTTCATTGAAAAAAACGACCGCACTTTTCGATGATATGCCTGTGAATTTAATTCACGTTCTATCAATTATTATGCTTGTGGATTCATGATCTCATCAAATGAAGACGCTTTTTCAGTCACTTGAGCTTTAGCAAGAACCGCATCAACTGCTTGTTCTTCTAATACTACATTGCGAATGTTGTTCATTAACTCTTCATTTTTGCTGTAATATTCAACTACTTCAGCGGGTTGTTCGTAAGCAGAAGCGATATCCGCAATCATTGCTTTCGCACGTTCTTCATCCGGTTTCAATTCGTTTGATTTGATCACTTCAGAGAATAATAAACCGACTTGAACACGACGTTTTGCATCAGCTTCAAATAATTCACGTGGTAATTGTGCAGCTTGTTGTGCATTGCCACCGAAGCGTTGTGCTGCTTGGTTACGTAATACATTGATTTCTTCTTCTACTGCAGAAGCTGGAACATCAATTGGGTTTTGTTCGATTAAACCGTTGATGACTTGTTGTTTAACGCGAGAAACTAATGCATTTTTCAATTCACGTTCCATGTTTTTACGGATTTCTGCACGTAAATCTGCCACAGTTTTAGTGTTTGGACCAAATTTAGCAACGAACTCATCAGTTAATTCTGGTAATTCCATTTCTTCTACTTTTTTCAAGGTGATCGCAAATTTTGCGTCTTTACCTTTTAAGTTTTCAGAATGGTATTCCGCTGGGAAAGTCACATTGATATCGAATTGCTCGCCTGCTTTGTGACCTACGATGCCCTCTTCAAAACCAGGAATCATACGACCTTGGCCCATGAATAGAACGAAATCAGTTGCTTTACCGCCTTCGAATTCTTCACCATCTACAGAACCAACGAAGTCGATTGTTACGCGAGAATCTGCTTTCGCTGCAGCTTTGCTTTCAGCCCAAGTTGCTTGTTGTTTACGTAATATATCGATCATTTTATCGATATCAGCTTCAGTGATTTCAACAGTTGGTTTCTCAACTTTGATGTTTTCTAAGCCTTTTAATTCAACTTCTGGGTACACTTCGAAAGTTGCAGTGAATGATAAATCTTTACCAGGTTCAAACGTTTCGATAGCGAAAGTTGGACGACCTGCGATGTTGATTTTCTCAGCGATTACTGCATCAAAGAAATGACGTGGTAATAAATCGTTTAATACATCTTGACGGATTGATGCGCCAAAACGTTGTTCAATGATGTGAGCTGGCACATGACCTTTACGGAAACCATCAACACGTACATTTTTTGCTGCACGTTTGAATTCTTCACGAGTTGCTTTTTCTACAGCTTCAGCTGGAACGGTGATCGTCACACGACGCTCTAAACCTTGAGTTGTTTCAATATTTAATGACATTTGTAACCTCAATTAATGTTGCACTCGGTAAAAACCACACCGAACACGTTATTGTTTGTAAAAATAAAAAACCGCCAAATTATAGCGAAAGAAAATCAAACAGTCGATAGAAACCGGAAAATTCAATAGAAAACCCGCTAAAATTGCACAATTTATCAACAATTTTTGATAAAGAAAAAAGTGCGGTCAAAAATAACCGCACTTTTTATCAAATTATAAACCTTTTGGTAAACGAATTTTTTGACCCGGGAAAATCTTATCCGCATCTTTAATCACTTCTTTGTTCGCTTCAACGATCGCGGTATATTTCGCACCATTTCCGTAAGCTTTCTCAGCGATTTTCCACAAGGTGTCACCTTTTTGGATTACATAGAATGTTTCATCACTGCCTAAGGTTTCACCGTTATTGATGCTTGCATCGCTTGTTACTGAGTGGATACCTTGAATGTTACCCGCCATTAATACTGCTTTTTCTAATGCTGCTGCAGTTGATGCCACACCTTGGATATTTGCTACACCATTTTCAACGGTAACAGATAAGTTTTCCACGCCTGGATTGTCTTCTGCGATGTGTTGAGTCACTGCTTTAGACGCCTCCTCTTCTTTAGAGAAAACTTTCTTACCAATGTCACTGACAAAATCAAATAAACCCATTTTAAAGTTCCTTTTGTATGTTTGTTTAAGGGATTATTACGATACTGAAATTCCCTTAAGAAGTCTATAAATCAGAGTGTAAAGCTATGTAAATATTTCAAGAAAACTGATCTAAAATTGACCGCACTTTGATAGAATACGCCGATTTTAAATTTACTCACTCAGAAAGGAAAAATTATGCGTTGGCAAGGTCGTAAAGAAAGCTCAAATATTGAAGATAGACGTGGCTCTGGTGGCGGTAACTTCGGTGGCGGAAGAGGCACTGGTGTTCTCGGTATTATTATCTTATTAGTTGGTGCTTATTATGGCGTGGATCTTTCAGGCTTAGTGGGCACGCCGGATTTCTCAGGACAAAGCTCTCAACAATTAGAAACCCAAGAAGAGCAACAACTTGCGAGTCTTTCTAAAGTGGTATTAGCGGATACTGAAACCGTTTGGGGACAATATTTTAGACAAATGGGTAAAACCTATAGCGAGCCAACCATGGTGCTTTACAATGGTGTAACGCCAACTGCTTGTGGTACCGGTCAATCTGCAATGGGTCCATTCTACTGTCCGAGCGATCGCAAAGTTTACCTTGATTTATCATTCTATAATGAAATGAAAAATAAACTGGGTGCAGCGGGTGATTCCGCCTTTGCTTATGTCATTGCGCACGAAGTCGGTCACCACGTGCAAAATATGCTTGGTATTCTGCCACAAGTGAATCGCGCACAACAAAGCAGCGACCGTAAAACGGCAAATCAACTTTCTGTTCAATTAGAACTTCAAGCTGACTGTTTCGCCGGTGTTTGGGCGAGCCAAGCGGTGAAAAGTGGTTTATTTGAACGCGGTGATGAAGAAAAAGCATTTAATGCAGCAGAAGCGGTGGGCGATGACCGTTTACAAAAACGCAGCCAAGGTTATGTGGTACCGGATAGTTTCACTCACGGTACATCTGCACAGCGTCTAGAATGGTTCAGAAAAGGCTTACAAAACGCTAACCCTTCTGTATGTAATACCTTTAACCAATAAGATCTTTAAGGCTGATTAATATCAGCCTTTTTATTTCTGTTCGTTTAAACATAAAAAAGAGCGGTCAATTTTGACCGCTCTTTTCTTCATGATGTTAAGCTTACGCGAACTGACGTACTTCACCGTTACCTGCTACGTTTTCCACACAACGTGGACAAAGTGTAGGATGCTCAGGATTCACGCCGATTTTGTCAGAATAATGCCAACAACGTGGACATTTTTCACCGTTAGAACGTGCTACGCTTACGGCAATTCCCTCTAACTCACCCGCAGCCACATCCGCAGGTTTGTCTGCTAATGCTTTCACTTCTGCTTTTGAGGTAATTAACACGAAACGTAATTCATTGCCTAATTGTTCTAACAATGCACGATATTCATCGTTAGCATAAACCGTGACTTCTGCTTCTAAACCACCACCGATCACTTTGTCGTTACGGGCGATTTCTAATACACGGTTCACTTCAGAACGAACTTTAATCAGTTGTTGCCAGTAAGCATCGTCTAGTTTTTCATTCTCACCTAAGCCAAATAAGCCTTCGTAGAATTCTTCAGTGAAGACGAATTCTGCACGAGCAGTCGCTGTTTGTGGCAAGTAGCCCCAAATTTCATCTGCCGTGAATGACAGGATTGGTGCCATCCAACGTACTAAAGCTTCCGCAATGTGCCATAACGCTGTTTGGCAGCTACGACGCGCAAGGCTGTCTGCTTTGGTGGTATATTGACGGTCTTTGATAATATCAAGATAGAACGAGCCCATTTCCACAGAACAGAAACGCATTAAACGTTGTACTACTGTATGGAATTGATAGTTATCGTACGCCTCTTTGATTTCTTTTTGTGCATCTAACGCACAAGCTACCGCCCAACGATCCAAGCTAATCATTTCTTCCGGTTTAACCGCATCACGTTGCGGATCAAAACCATTCAAGTTCGCTAATAAGAAACGCGCAGTATTACGAATACGACGATAGCTGTCCGCGGCACGTTTTAAAATTTCATCAGAAACGGTCATTTCACCGGTATAGTCGGTAGATGCCACCCATAAACGTAAAATGTCACCACCGAATTTATCCATGACTTCTTGTGGTGTCACGATGTTACCGATAGATTTTGACATCTTGCGGCCTTGACCATCCACCGTGAAGCCATGAGTTAATACTTGTTTGTATGGTGCTTTGTTGTCTGTTGCCGTAGAAAGCATTAAAGAAGACATAAACCAACCACGGTGTTGGTCAGAACCTTCTAAATACATATCGATATCTTGACCGTTAAATTCCGGGCGATGCGCGACAACAGAAGAATAGGTTGATCCTGAGTCAAACCATACGTCAAGGGTATCAGGCACTTTGCGATAGGTTTCTGCGTCCGCACCTAATAATTCTTTTTCGTCTAAATCCCACCATGCTTGAATACCGGCTTTCTCTACACGTTTCGCTACTTCTTCAAGTAACTCTAAGGTACGCGGATGAAGTTCTTCGGTTTCTTTGTGCACGAATAAGGTCATCGGCACGCCCCAAGTACGTTGACGGGAAATACACCAGTCAGGGCGGTTTTCAACCATTTTCTCGATACGCGCTTGACCCCAATCTGGAATCCAACGTACACCTTTGATTTCGCCTAATGCTTGTTGGCGTAAACCCTTTGTTTCCATGCCGATAAACCATTGTGGTGTCGCACGGAAAATAATCGGGGTTTTGTGACGCCAGCAGTGTGGATAGCTGTGTTTGATTTTCTCAACTTTTAATAAGTTGCCCACTTCTTGTAATTTTTCAACAACCAATGGATTGGCTTCAAATACACCTTTGCCTGCAAAGAATTCAGTGGTTGAAATAAATTTACCGTCATTCGATACAAGACCCGCCATCGGTAAATCATATTGTTTACCCACGACAAAGTCGTCTAAACCGTGATCAGGTGCGGTATGTACTAAACCTGTACCACCATCAGTGGTCACGTGATCACCTAAAATTACTGGTACAGTGAAATCATAGAACGGATGGTTAAAGCGTACTAACTCAAGCGCCTGACCTTTTACTGAACCTAAAACTTCAACTTGTTCTATGCCCACGGCTTTCGCTACGGATTCAACTAATTCAGCGGCTAAAATCACACGCTCATCGCCAAGTTGTACTAAGTTGTATTCTAAGTCTGCATTTACCGCAATCGCACGGTTAGATGGCATTGTCCAAGGTGTGGTGGTCCAAATCACCGCAGATAATTTGCCATGGCCTTTGCCTACTGCGTTAAATTTCTCTTCAATTTCAACCGCACTTACAGCAGGGAAACGAACATAGATAGACGGAGAAACTTTGTCTTCATATTCCACTTCTGCTTCTGCTAAAGAAGAGCCACAATCCAAACACCAGTGCACCGGTTTTGAACCTTTGTATAAATGGCCATTCGCAATCACTTTACCGAGTGTACGGATGATGTTTGCTTCGGTGTCGAAGTTCATCGTTAAATAAGGATTATCCCAATCGCCCAACACACCTAAACGGATAAAGTCTTTTTTCTGCCCTTCGACTTGTTCCGCGGCATATTCACGACATTTTTGACGGAACTCAGCTGCAGTCACTTTCTCGTTTGGTTTACCCACTAAACCTTCTACTTTTAATTCAATTGGCAAGCCATGACAGTCCCAACCTGGGATATAAGGCGAGTCAAAACCTAATGCGGTTTTGGATTTAACAATAATATCTTTCAGAATTTTATTAACGGCGTGACCGATATGAATATTGCCGTTCGCATACGGGGGGCCATCATGCAAAATAAAGGATTTTTTACCTTTCGTCGCTTGGCGGATTTTTTGATACAACTGTTTGTCATACCAATTTTTTAACATTACAGGTTCGCGTTTAGCTAAATCGCCACGCATTGGGAAACCTGTTTCAGGTAAATTTAACGTGTTTTTGTAATCAACTGTCATGTTATTTTCCAATTTTATATTTCAATATAATTCTATTTTGCAAAAAATGCTTTCGCTGTTTTTACATCTTGTTCAATTTGAGCTTTCAACGCCTCAAAAGACGGAAACTTTATCTCATCTCTAATCTTATGGCAGAATTCCACTTCGACCATTTGCCCATAAATATTCTTAGAAAAATCAAACAAATGGACTTCTAATAATTGTATCGTACCGTTAATAGTTGGGCGTTTTCCCATGTTTGCAACGCCGTTAAAAATCTCGCCCGATTTTAACCGCACTTTCACCGCATAAACCCCTTTTACTGGGTTCACTTGGCGATGTAAGCGAATATTCGCGGTAGGAAAACCGATGGTTCGCCCTAATTTATTGCCGTGTATCACTCGTCCAAAAATACGATAAGGCTTACCGAGTAAATTTTCCGCATGCTGTAAATCATCTTTAGTCAATGCTTCACGAATAGCGGTGCTACTAATACGTAATTCGTCTAAACAGAAGGTGCGACTGTCTTCCACTTCGAAACCAAACTGCTTTCCAGCTTCTTGCAACATCGCAAAATTGCCTAAACGTTTCGCACCAAACTTGAAATCATCACCAATGCTGAGAAACTTCACATTTAATTTGCGTACAAGCCAATCTTCAATGAATTGTTCTGCAGGAAGATCAGCGAAAGTGCGGTCAAATTTCGCGACGATCACCACATCCACACCCGCCTGAGCCAAATAATGCAATTTATCTCTTAATCGCATTAAACGCGCAGGGGCTTTGTCGCCCATAAAATATTCGCGCGGTTGCGGCTCAAAAAGCATCACCGCCATGGGTAAATTCAGTGCATTCGCTTTCTGACGAAGATGACGCAAAATCGCCTGATGCCCCAAATGCACCCCATCAAAATTGCCAATGGTTAATGCGCACCCTGACAAATATGGCTGTGAATTATGAAGCCCACGAATTAATTGCATTACATCTTATCCAAAAAAACGAAAAATAATCGGTGCATTATAGCGGTAACTTAATGTTTTGTCAGTAAATGGTGTTTACGAACACCCAAGAGCACCAATACGCCTAAATAGACGACCGCTGCCAGCCCAATTAACCAAACTAACCAATAGATACGCATTAAAAATGTCATGGCTGCCCATTCTTGAATCGACGGGCAGTTATACCAAAGCAAGCCGCCCATGGCTAAGGCTGCGCCTAAAACTTTCAGAAAAAAGACCGCACTTTTACGTGAAAAATGGTATACATCCTCTTTAGCTAAACCACGATAAAGCAAATAAGCATTTAAGGTGGCTGACATGGCAGAAGCAATTGCTAAGCCAACATAACTAAATGGAATCGCCAACACATTAAAACCCATATTGCTCACCATGGCGATGATCCCAATTTTCACGGGCGTTTTGGTATCTTGACGTGCGTAATAGCCATTAGCCAAGATCTTAATCAGCATAAAGCTAAGTAAACCGGCATTGAATGCCCATAAAGAATAAGAGGCTGCATACACATCGGTTAAGGTAAAACTGCCACGCATAAACAATACCAGTAACATTGGTTGGGCTAATACGGCAATACCAATCGTGGCAGGCACACCAAGTAATAAAATCATTCGTACTCCCCAGTCCATTGTGTTGCGAAAATCAACCACACTTTGGGAAGAATTGTCTTCTCGATTCACATGATGACGAGCAAGCGTCGGTAAAATCACGGTGGAAATCGCAATACCAAATAGCCCAAGTGGAAACTCTAATAGACGATCAGAATAATAAAGCCAACTAATAGAGCCCGTCATTAAGAAACTGGCAATGACCGTATCAAGTAGCAAGCTGATTTGACTTACGGAAACCCCGAACAAGGCAGGAATCATCAATCGACGGATTTTGGCTACCCCTTCATCATGCCATGCCCATTTTGGTTTTACGAGCAAGCCTGCGTTCTTCAAGAAAGGGATTTGGAATAAAAATTGCAATAAACCGCCCAAGAAGATCCCGATAGCAAGGGCAAGATCAGGATTGTCTAATCTTGGCGCGAGGAAAAGTGCGGTCGCAATCATGGCGATATTAAGTAAAACAGGCGAAAACGCCATCACGCCAAATTTACCTATCGTATTTAAAATCGCCCCGGAAAGTGCCACAAAGGTGACGAACCATAAATAAGGAAAAGTAATTTTTAAGAGTAAAGACGCTTGTTCAAATTTGTGCGCATCCGGTCCGTCATTTAGCCAATCGGTAAACCAGCCCATCCCAAAGATCGCCGCCACAACAGGTGATCCCACCATAGCAAGTAAAGTGACAATACTGACTAATCCGCCCAGTGTACCCGACACTTTCCCGATAAATTCTCGCGTTTTAGAAAGATCGTCCGATTTTTGATATTCGGCTAATACGGGTACAAAGGCTTGAGAAAATGCGCCTTCCGCAAATAAACGACGTAAAAAGTTTGGGATACGGTTAGCGAATAAAAACACGTCTGCCGCCGCACCTGCACCGATTAAATGGGCAATCACCACATCACGGACTAAACCTAACACACGGGAGACTAATGTCATCCCACTCACGATAATGCCGGATTTTAAAAGTCGTTTACTCAAAATAGGGGTCTCTTCAAAAAAATTTGCCTTAATTGTATAGAATTTTTGTTTTTACGCTATATTCCAACGAAAAAAACTGATAAAATCCTGCCCACATCGTTTGTGTGAGCCAATAGAAAGCGCTTTTTTTAAATAACGATGCTTACTTTCGGTTGTGTCTCACCGAAATCAACACAAATTATTCATTGACAAAAGTATAAAAAATCGGCATATTCTACGCCCTTATTTTGTCATAATCATCTAACAGAAATTTTAGGAGTTTGACCTTGGCTAATATCAAGTCAGCAAAAAAACGCGCGGTTCAATCTGAAAAACGCCGCCAACACAACGCAAGCCAACGCTCTATGATGCGTACTTACATCAAAAAAGTATATGCTCAAGTAGCAGCAGGTGAAAAAGCAGCAGCTGAAGCAGCATTCGTTGAAATGCAAAAAGTTGTTGACCGTATGGCTTCTAAAGGCTTAATCCACGCTAACAAAGCAGCAAACCACAAAGCTAAATTAGCTGCTCAAATCAAAAAATTAGCGTAATTAAAGCATTAAAACAGCTTAAAAATAAAACCGCACTTTGGTGCGGTTTTTGTTTGCCGTAAACCGTCCTGCCACAAACGCCCCATAACGAGCTTGCATTCCCCCCTTTAACCTGTAAACTACCCCACAACTTAAAAATTAATCATAAAATAAACAATAAATGACCAAAAAATCTTTTAAAAAAACGGATCCAAATTATCAAAAAGAATTAGCCAAATATGGTAATCCGATCCCAAGCAGAGACTACATTCTGCAAATTATTCGCGAAAATAATGCCCCGATGAGTCGGGAAGAAATTCTGACCGCACTTTCAATTAAAAGTGACGAACAACAAGAAGCCATGCGTCGTCGCTTGCGTGCCATGGAGAATGATGGGCAGTTAGTTTTCACTAAACGTAAACGCTATGCCTTGCCTGAAAAATTGGATTTATTCAAAGGCATGGTCATCGGCCATCGCGAAGGCTATGGCTTTTTACAAGTCGAAGGTAAAAAAGAGGATCTCTTTATTCCTAATCACCAAATGCAACGTGTGATGCATGGTGATTTTGTATTAGCCCAACCTGCAGGCTTAGATCGCCGTGGGCGTCGAGAAGTCCGTATTGTTCGCGTACTTGAAAGTCGTAAAAAACAAATTGTCGGCCGTTTCTTCTTAGAAAATGGCTTTAGCTATGTGGTGCCTGATGATAGCCGTATTGGACGAGATATTTTAGTCCCTAATGAACATCGCAATGGTGCCCGAATGGGGCAAGTTGTCGTGGTTGAATTGCAGGAACGATCTGCCTCCTTCACTCAACCAGTTGGCATTATCACCGAAATTCTGGGTGACAATATGGCAAAAGGGATGGAAGTGGAGATTGCTCTTCGTAATCATGACATTCCTCACCAATTCCCAAGTGCAGTCGAAAAATACGTTAAAAAATTCACCGAAGAAGTGCCTGAAGAAGCTAAAAAAGGCCGTGTGGATTTACGCAATCTGCCACTGGTGACCATTGATGGTGAAGATGCACGCGATTTTGATGATGCCGTATATTGCGAAAAAAGTGGTAAAGGCTGGAAACTTTGGGTGGCAATTGCCGATGTCAGCTACTATGTGCGTTTACGTTCTGCATTAGATACTGAAGCTTATAACAGAGGTAACTCTGTTTACTTCCCAAATCGTGTTGTGCCAATGCTACCAGAGATTTTATCCAACGGATTGTGTTCACTGAATCCACAAGTTGATCGCTTGTGTATGGTGTGTGAAATGCACATTTCTGCCAAAGGTAAACTCACGGACTATCGTTTTTATGAAGCGGTAATGAATTCTCATGCACGTTTAACCTATACGAAAGTCGCGGCGATTTTAGACGGCGATGATGAACTCCGCACCCGCTATCAAGGGCTAGTACCACATTTAGAAGAATTGCATCATCTCTATCAAGCGTTACTCAATGCACGCAAACAACGTGGTGCTATCGATTTTGAAACCATCGAAACCAAATTTATTTTCAATGCCATGGGACGAATTGATCGCATTGAACCCGTTGTGCGAAATGATGCGCACAAAATCATTGAAGAATGCATGATTCTTGCGAATATTGCGGCGGCAAACTTTATGGAAAAACATAAAGAGCCAACACTCTATCGTATTCATGCCGCACCGAGCGAAGAAAAACTGACGTCTTTCCGTGCGTTCTTAAGTGAATGCGGTTTAAGCCTTGAAGGCGGCATGAAACCGACCACAAAAGATTATGCGAAATTGTTAGAGCAAGTGAAAGATCGCCCGGATCACGAGCTTATCCAAACCATGTTACTTCGCTCATTAAGCCAAGCAGTTTATCATGCGGATAATATCGGCCACTTTGGTTTGGCGTTAGAGGAATATGCACACTTCACTTCCCCGATTCGTCGTTATCCGGATTTAACCCTACATCGTGGGATTAAGTATTTATTAGCGAAAGAAAAAGACGCTAAACGTAAAACCACAGATACTGGCGGCTATCATTATTCTTTTGATGAAATGGATTTGTTAGGCGATCACTGCTCGATGACCGAACGCCGTGCCGATGATGCCACTCGCGAAGTCGCAGATTGGCTGAAATGTGAATATATGCAAGATCACGTGGGCGCTGAATTTAGCGGAGTGATCTCATCTGTAACGGGCTTTGGCTTATTCGTACGTTTAGATGATTTATTCATTGACGGCTTAGTCCATATTTCCACTTTAGATAACGACTACTATCAATTTGATGCGGCAAAACAACGTTTAATCGGTGAAAATAGTGGTATGATCTACCGTCTTGGCGATAAAGTCAAAATTCGCGTAGTTGCCGTTCATTTAGAACAAAAAATGGTAGATTTCAGTTTAGTCGAAAGCGCACGAAAACCGCGTCGAGTGGGCAAAACAGCGAAACAAAAAGCGAAAAAAGTTTTTAAGGAAGTGTCACCTAAAGTATCTAAAAAACGTAAAAGTGCGGTTAAAAATAAAGACGTTTCTAAGAAACCGACTAGAAAACGGAAGAAATAATAAATAAGAGAACCCTATGTCAGAAAATATCTATGGTATCCATGCTGTAAACAGCATTTTAGCAAATAGCCCTGAGCGTTTAATTGAAGTTTTTGTGCTGAAAGGCCGTGAAGATAAACGCCTACAACCCTTACTCAATGAGCTCTATGCTTTAGGCATTGCGGTGCAATTTGTAAACCGCCAAACACTAGATAAAAAATCCAACGGTGAAGTGCATCAAGGTGTGATTGCTCGTGTACAAGAAGCCAAAGAGCTGAATGAACATGATTTGGATGAACTTCTTACTCGTAAACAAAATCCACTTTTATTAGTGCTGGATGGCGTGACAGATCCCCATAACCTGGGCGCCTGTTTACGTACTGCAGATGCTGCTGGAGTGAGCGCGGTTATTGTGCCAAAAGATAAATCCGCTCAACTCACTTCTATTGCGCGTAAAGTGGCTTGCGGTGCTGCGGAGACTGTGCCATTAATTCGCGTAACCAATTTAGTGCGTACTTTGCGAGATCTACAACAAAATCATAATATTTGGGTGGTGGGTACAGCTGGCGAAGCAACAGAAACCATTTATCAAAGCAAACTTACGGGTTCTCTTGCTTTAGTAATGGGAGCCGAAGGTGAAGGCATGCGTCGCCTTACGCGTGAGCATTGTGATCAACTCATGAGTATTCCAATGGCGGGCTCAGTTTCATCTCTGAATGTTTCTGTCGCAACAGGTGTATGTTTATTTGAAATTGTGAGACAACGTCTTGCCGCCTAAAAACGCATAAAAAATGACCGCACTTGATAGAAAAAAATGCCGATAAATCATTATCGGCATTTTTGTTATTTTGAAATGATTTTCCCAAATATCATAGAAAGCACTAAAGTACATAATGCAGGTACAAGCCATGCGAGCCCTTGTGAATAGAGTGGGAAATGAGTCATGATTTGATGCAATCCTTCAGGCAACACATCCAAGTTTTTTAAACTATCAACTAAACTAAAGCAAACCGTCACAAAGATCGTCAAGTAATAGCTCAATTGAATAGAAGGCAATTTATTACGCACAAGCTGTAAAACCACTAACATGATCGCCATTGGGTAAATCAACAATAAAGCTGGAATCGTCACTCGGAGTAATTTTGTTAAGCCATATTGTGAAATAATTATCGTCATGGCAGTGAAGAAGACAATCCAAAATGGATAAGAAAAACGCGTCGAAAACTTGGAGAAGTAATCAGCACACGCACTGGTTACGCCCACTAATGTGGTTAGACTTGCTAAAGTAATAATACCCGCCATGATCCAGGTTCCCGCTGTGCCGAATAAACTGTTCACATAACGAGAGAAGATTTGTCCACCATTTGTTGCGCCTTGTGCCACCGCATCAGAAGTCGCCCCTAAGTAGAATAAAGAAAAATATAAGCAACCTAATAAAATGACAGATACGAAACCCGCTGAAATGGTATATTGAACAATCTTTTGCGGATTCGTCACATTTTTTGCAGATAACGCCCGTGCAACAATGCCGCCAAAGGCAATCGCGGCAAGTACATCCATCGTTTGATAACCACTAATTAACCCTGTGGCTAATGCTGAATTCTCAGCATACGCCTGAGATGGTGCAACAATATCAGAAAGCGGTGAAACAAAAACAGTGATCCCAACAACAAGTAATAATACCAACAATGCCGGCGTCATCACTTCCCCCACCGTTGAAATAATTGTACTTGGGCGAATCATGAATCCCATCGCGATAATATTAAAGATCACAGAGAAAATAAGACGTGTCGTCGCACTATCTTCAACGAGCCCCAATGGTAACCATGCCATTTCATAAGCAACATTGGTAATTCGAGGCATGGCAAAGGTTGAACCGATGACTAAATAAAGAATGGTTAAAAAGGTTACACCTGCCCACTTGGGTAAGTCCTTAGTCAGTTCTTCACCACGTCCTAATACTGACACAACAACCAATGTAATAAATGGCATGAGTACGCCTGTTATCACAAATCCTAGCGACGCAGTTGCCCAATGGTTACCTGCGGAGTAACCTTCCATCGGTGGAAAAATAATATTTCCTGCGCCTAAAAATAAAGCAAAAATCATCATACCTAATACGATGATGTCTTTTTTTGAAAACATAAGTATTCTCGAATAAATAAATTTTAAGGATTTTACTATTAAATTTTTTGGAGCTGACGTAGATTAGCAAGTGTGTTAGTCTATAAAAATGAAGATAACTCATTATAAATTAAAGAAATCTATACAAAATAAGCTCCTTGAATTTTTTTGTATGAAGAAGGTTATGATGAAGCAGGATTTGATCAAAGCGCGGTCAGAAAAATTTCTATTTTCTAACCGCACTTTGCTGCTTTACACTACAATGCTTGCTGAAAAATGACATTATCCGCTTTTTTCATATAGGTGCTGATTTCATTGAAATTCATATAACGATAAATATCGTCTTTTTCTTTCTGTAAATCCGCCACATAAGTGAGATATTCCGCAGGTGTTGGCAGTTTACCTAGCAATGCCGCAACGGCTGCCAATTCTGCTGACGCAAGATACACATTGGCACCTTGCCCCAAACGGTTAGGAAAGTTCCGCGTAGAGGTTGAAACCACTGTGGCTTTATCCGCCACACGCGCTTGGTTGCCCATACAAAGTGAACAACCCGGCATTTCGACACGCGCACCACTTTTGCCATAAATGCTGTAATAACCTTCTTCGGTTAACAACGCCGCATCCATTTTGGTTGGCGGAGCCACCCATAAACGGGTTGGAATCATTCCTTTGAACTGATTGAGTAATTTACCAGCGGCACGGAAATGCCCAATATTGGTCATACAAGATCCGATAAACACCTCATCAATCTTATCGCCTTGTACTTCTGATAATAAACGAGCATCATCAGGATCATTTGGCGCACATACAATCGGCTCGTTGATTTCATCTAAATTAATCTCAATCACTGCTGCATATTCAGCATCTTTATCCGCTTCTAAAAGAGTTGGATTAGCAAGCCAATTTTCCATTGCTTTGACACGTCGTTCCAGTGTACGTGCATCACCATAACCTTCAGCGATCATCCATTTCAATAAAGTAATGTTTGAATTGAGATATTCAATAATCGGTTCTTTGTTGAGTTTAATGGTACAAGCCGCCGCCGAACGTTCTGCCGAAGCATCGGAAAGTTCAAAAGCCTGTTCTACTTTCAAATCTTCCAAACCTTCAATTTCCAAAATTCGACCTGAGAAAATATTTTTCTTACCTTGCTTTTCAACGGTGAGCAAACCTTGTTTAATCGCAACATATGGAATGGCATGGACTAAATCGCGTAAGGTAATGCCTTCTTGCATTTTGCCTGTGAAACGTACTAAAACCGATTCCGGCATATCTAACGGCATTACCCCGGTTGCCGCCGCAAAAGCGACTAAGCCCGAACCCGCTGGGAATGAAATTCCAATAGGAAAACGTGTATGTGAATCGCCGCCTGTTCCAACAGTATCCGGTAACAGCATACGATTGAGCCATGAGTGGATCACCCCATCCCCAGGGCGCAAAGACACACCGCCACGGTTCATAATAAAATCAGGCAAAGTGTGGTGCGTAACCACATCCACAGGTTTTGGATAAGCTGCGGTGTGACAGAAAGATTGCATGACAAGATCCGCCGAGAAACCTAAACAAGCTAAATCTTTTAATTCATCGCGTGTCATTGGACCTGTAGTATCTTGTGATCCCACCGAAGTCATACGTGGTTCGCAATATTGCCCTGGGCGAATGCCCGCTACACCACAAGCGCGTCCCACCATTTTTTGCGCTAAAGTAAATCCTTTATTATTTTCTACCGCACTTTGTGGTTTAACAAAAATCTCGCTTTCAGGCAAGCCTAAAGCAACGCGAGCTTTATGCGTTAAACCGCGACCGATAATCAGTGGAATACGACCACCTGCGCGCACTTCATCTAATAATACATCCGTTTTTAAGCTAAATTCTGCAAGAACATTATCAGTGTTATGACGACAAATTTTGCCCGCATAAGGGTAAATATCAATGACATCGCCCATATTTAAGCGACTCACGTCCACTTCTATCGGCAATGCTCCCGCATCTTCTAAGGTATTAAAGAAAATCGGGGCAATTTTTCCGCCCAACACAATACCGCCTGCGCGTTTGTTTGGAATATAAGGAATATCTTCGCCCATAAACCAAAGCACCGAGTTAGTCGCCGATTTTCGTGACGATCCTGTTCCAACCACATCGCCCACATAAGCTAATGGAAAGCCTTTTTGTTTTAAGGTTTCAATTTGTTGAATCGGACCCACTTGAGTTGGTTCATCAGGTTCAATACCATCACGTGGCATTTTTAACATCGCTTTGGCGTGTAATGGAATATCAGGGCGTGACCACGCATCTTGTGCAGGTGAAAGATCGTCTGTATTGGTTTCCCCTGACACTTTAAACACAGTCACAGTTAATTTTTCGGCTAATTTCGGGCGAGACGTAAACCACTCTGCATTTGCCCAAGATTGCAAAACTTGTTGCGCATAAACATTACCTTGTTCTGCTCGGGATTGCACATCATGGAAATTATCAAACATCAACAACGTGCGAGATAATTCTTCCGCCGCAATCGGTGCAAGTTTAGGATCATCAAGTGCAGTCAAAAGTGGCTCAATATTATAACCACCTTGCATTTTGCCCAAAATTCTCACCGCACTTTCCGCCGAAATTAACGAACAAACCACCTCCCCTTTGCTTACCGCAGATAAGAATGATGCTTTCACATAAGCGGCTTCATCTACACCAGCAGGAATGCGAGTTTCAAATAATTCTAATAAATAAGCTTCTTTTCCTTGTGGTGGATTTTTTAATAATTCAATCAGTTGCGCAGTTTGTTCCGCATTTAACGGTTGCGGCACGACACCTAATTTAGCTCGTTCATCAACTTGTTTCTGATAATCTAATAGAAAATCTGACATAGTTACTCCTTACATATTGGCAACAATATCTTGTGCGAACTCAGAAGTTGAGCGCAACGTCGCTCCTTCAAGCATCTCCGCAAAATCAAAGGTAACGGTTTTATCCGCGATAGTTTTAGACACCGCTTTAACCACAAGATCAGCCGCTTCAACCCAACCTAAATGACGTAACATCATTTCTCCGCTTAAAATTAATGAACCTGGGTTGCCTTTATTTTGCCCTGCAATTTTTGGCGCAGTACCATGAGTCGCTTCAAAGATCGCAGCTTCATCGCCAATATTCGCCCCTGGGGAAATGCCAATACCACCCACTTGTGCCGCCAAAGCATCAGAAATGTAATCACCATTGAGATTTAAAGTCGCAATCACATCATAATCAGTAGGATGCAATAACACTTCCTGTAAAAACGCATCTGCAATGCAATCTTTGATCACAATCTCGCGCCCTGTATTCGGATTTGTTAAACGCATCCATGGACCTTGATCAATTAAGGTTGCACCAAATTCTTGCGCCACTTGATAGCCCCATTCTTTAAATGCACCTTCGGTAAATTTCATAATATTACCTTTATGTACCAAAGTAAGCGAAGTGCGGTCATTATCAATCACATATTGCAACGCGGCACGAACCAAGCGTTGTGTACCTTGTTTGGAAACAGGTTTAATCCCAATACCGCAATCTTCAGTAAAACGAATTTTTTTCACGCCCATTTCTTGTTGCAAAAATTGGATCACTTTATTTGCTTCAGGTGAGCCTGCCACCCATTCCACGCCAGCATAAATATCTTCAGAGTTCTCACGGAAAATCACCATATTCACTAATTCTGGATGTTTCACCGGGCTTGGAGTGCCGTCATAATAACGGATTGGGCGCAAACAGTTGTACAGGTCTAAACCTTGGCGCATTGCCACATTTAAAGAACGAATGCCTCCACCAACAGGTGTCATTAATGGTCCTTTAATTGCAACATGATATTCACGAATAAAATCGAGCGTTTCAGCAGGTAACCAAGTATTTTCACCATAAACTTCATTCGCTTTACTACCTGCGTAAATTTCCATCCACGAAATTTTACGTTTACCTTGATACGCTTTTTCTACTGCGGCATCAATAACGACTTGCATCGCAGGTGTCACATCAACACCAATTCCATCCCCTTCAATAAAAGGAATAATTGGATTATCGGGTACTTGAAGCGAACCATTAGCGACAATTTGAATTTTTTCACCTTGAGGAATTTGAACGTTGGATTGCATAGAATCTCCTATGATTTTAATATGTGGCGCATTGTGAATGATTTTCGCCAACTTAGAATGGATTGATTAGACCTTATCAGGAATTTAAAGAAAAAAAAATAACTTCGCATAAAAAAATCTCTCTCACATTAAATATCATCTAAAAAATATTAATTCTTTTCAACTGAAAGCATTTTGCTAGAAAAAACTATTGCCAAAATAATTTAAATAGTGTTAAGTTCGAATATACATATCCCAAAATTCTAAAATACCTCACAACAGGAGAACGATATGGCAAACGCAACGCTAACAATAAATGATAATTCCTATGAGCTTAACGTTTACAAGGGCTCATTAGGCTACGAAGCCGTTGATATCCGTCCATTAACGCAAAATAAACTCTTTGCCTATGACCCCGGTTTAGTTTCTACCGCCGTATGCGAATCGGAAATTACATATGTTGATGGTGATAATGGTGTATTACTTTATCGCGGATATCCTATAGATCAACTAGCTGCTAATGGAGATTACTTAGAAATCAGTTACTTATTACTCTTTGGCGAACGTCCAACAAAAGAGCAGTATGTAGATTTCAGTAGATTAGTACGCAGCCATACATTGGTTCATGAACAATTAACTAAATTCTTCCAAGGTTTCCGTCGCGACTCGCATCCAATGGCTGTTATGTGTGGGGTAAGCGGAGCCTTGGCCGCGTTCTATCACGATTCTATCGATGTAAAAAATGAAGCTCACCGAGAGCTAACGGCTATTCGTTTACTCGCTAAAGTGCCAACCTTAGCGGCAATGTGTTACAAATATTCTATTGGGCAACCGTTTATGTTCCCGCAAAATCATTTGTCATATGCAGGGAATTTCTTATATATGATGTTTGCCACACCATGCGAGCCTTATGTCGTTAACCCAGTTCTAGAACGTGCATTAGATAAAATTTTTATTCTACACGCCGATCACGAACAAAATGCATCCACATCGACTGTACGTACAGCGGCTTCTTCCGGTGCTAACCCATTCGCTTGTATTGCAGCGGGGATTGCATCGCTTTGGGGACCGGCACATGGCGGTGCTAATGAGGCGTGTATTAATATGTTAGAAGAAATTGGTACAGTCGATCGTATCCCTGAATTTATTGCTCGTGCAAAAGATAAAAATGATCCATTCCGTTTAATGGGATTCGGGCACCGTGTGTATAAAAACTACGACCCACGCGCGAAAGTAATGCGCGAAACCTGCCATGAAGTATTAAAAGAATTGAACATTAAAAGTCCATTATTTGATGTTGCTATTGAATTAGAGCGTATCGCCTTGAATGATCCATATTTTATCGAACATAAACTTTATCCAAATGTGGATTTCTATTCCGGTATTGTATTAAAAGCTATCGGAATTCCAACATCGATGTTTACCGTTATGTTCGCGCTTGCGAGAACTGTTGGCTGGATTGCGCACTGGAAAGAAATGTACAAACAAGGGAACTTCAAAATTGTACGTCCACGTCAAATCTACACAGGTTACACAGAACGTGACTTCCCAGCGATGGATAAATCATAATTATCAAATAACAAAAACGAAAGGCAGACAAATAGTCTGCCTTTATTGTTTCAATCAGCACATTTCATATCACTTTACTGATTCTCTCAAGTCCACAGCTTCATGATGTCCTGCAGTTCTATCTGCGCCAATAAAATTGGGGCTAACGTAGATTAGCAAGTGTGCTAGTCTATAAAAATGAAAATAAATTTTGTGAAATAGATCACGAAATCTATCACATTCCGATTAAATCTCACATTATCCACCGCCTCTCTCCCCAAAATCAGTAAATTTGTGATAGTATCCAAGCTTTATTATTACTTTTTTAGGAGAGAATGAATGAATAAACTGAGTTTGATTCAACAAATTCAGCGTTTTTTCAAATTGGAATCAGCTGGCGGAATTTTATTACTTTTCTCAGCGGTAGTCGCAATGCTATTAGCCAACTCACCGCTTAATCAAGCCTATAATGACTTTTTAAATTTACCGGTCAGCATTCAAGTAGGATCTTTTTCTATTGATAAAACCTTAATCCATTGGATTAACGATGGTTTTATGGCGGTATTCTTTGTTTTAGTGGGAATGGAAGTCAAAAGAGAATTATTCGAGGGCTCCCTTTCAAGCTATCAACAAGCGATTTTCCCTGCTATTGCAGCGGTGGGGGGAATGATTATTCCAGCCTTAGTTTATGTATTTATCGCCCAACAAAATCCTGCTTTAGCCGATGGCTGGGCTATCCCAATGGCAACCGATATTGCCTTTGCTCTTGGTATCATGGCGTTATTAAGTAAGCAAGTACCACTCCCACTAAAAATCTTTTTACTTGCTTTAGCCATCATTGATGACTTAGGCGCCATTGTCGTGATTGCACTGTTTTACTCACACGGATTAAGTGTACAAGCACTCATCTTTGCTGCAGTTGCTATTGTTGTACTTATCGCATTAAATCGCTTTAAAGTGACCGCACTTTGCGCCTATATGGTGGTGGGAACAATCTTATGGGCTTCGGTATTAAAATCTGGCGTGCACGCTACTCTTGCAGGCGTTATCATCGGATTTAGTATTCCATTAAAAGGCAAAAATGGCGAAACACCATTACATGACTTTGAACATATTCTTGCGCCTTGGTCATCCTTTGTTATCCTGCCATTATTCGCTTTTGCCAATGCGGGGGTAAGTTTTGATGGCATTGATCTCAGCATGCTGACATCACCATTATTGCTCGCGATTTCTCTTGGTTTAATTATCGGAAAACCACTCGGCGTATTTGTTTTCAGTTATCTTTCCGTTAAACTTGGCATTGCAAAACTACCACAAGGCATCAATTTTAAACAAATTTTTGCCGTAGCAATTTTGTGTGGTATAGGCTTCACCATGTCTATGTTCTTAGCCAGCCTAGCCTTCAACGCCGATGCCGGTGAAAGCATTAACGCCCTTTCTCGATTAGGGATCTTATTAGGCTCCACGGTTTCTGCGATTGTGGGGTATATGGCGTTGAAAGCGACTACAAAACTACCTAGCTAATCACTTCTTACAAAAAAAATCCTTTGCCAATTTAGCAAAGGATTTTCTTTCTTATTCAAAAAGTCTTTTAAGCTCTTTCTCGTAGAGATAAATATTCATTGGATTTTCTGGCAGTAACGAATCGAGATATTCATTTGCGCGTTTTACATATTTATCATGATTTTTATCATGGTTTTCAATCACATCAAGTAAAACTTTTGCCCCCTCAAATGCATCAAATTCATTGTAGTAATACCCGACACCTTTTGGTAATAGCTTGGAGTTATGGATAAAAGGATAGCCACCATATAGTGCATCATTGTAAGCATAATTCAGACCATTTTCCCATTGGTGGCTTAACACTACATCAACATAACGGGTAAGAAAATCAGGCATTTGATAACGCCCCTCAACAGTCATAATCCCCTTTCCTACAATTTGAGTGCGACCAATAAAATTAAAGAATGTTGGGTTATCTTTCTTATGATAAGTGTTACATGCATAAAAATGCTTAAGCTTCTCTGGATCTGTTCGATAAGCTTGCTCACAAATTAGAATAGGAATAAAACTAGTTTTAACAATATTGATATTAGCCTCAAAAGAAGCCACTCGTTTCCCTTTCTCCGCTAAATTAGGTTTGTAACCAAATTCAAGATTATGAATATCTTTTAATCGTTTAATCACCTTATCACAAAATATCGGAGACCAAATTGCAGGTACAACATAAGACTCACAATTATACATAATAGATAAGTAAGAGCGGCAAGTATTCTCATGTTGGGGTATCATCCAAACTGAATCAAACATCGTGCCATTAAAGATACGGCCTGCCTTTTTATCAAAAAGGAAATATTCCATATCCATCACAAAATCATTTCCCATTTTATAGCAGACGACTTTGCCACCGTGTTCATGCATTCGTGTTACTTGAGGTGGCTCAATGGTTAAGGTTCCTTCAATAAGGACATCCAATTCATCAATGACATCATTTACATAAGCGAACTTTAAGTCTAGATCATCCAGCATAAAACCATCTGGAGGAGCAGTTCTTTTCTCTGGGCCCCAAGAGACCAAAACCACATCTTCTACAATGTCGGAGTGTTGAAACAAATGATAAAGATGAATCACATTTTGGTTCGCACCATTTGCCCAAATATCTGTCACTTTTGCTTCTAAATTAAAAGTAATCCCAATTTTATATTTACGCATTGTGTAATCCTTGTTTGTCTAAGATTTCGAAAAATTGTTCTCTAATCACATTAAAAGTAAAAGGTTTGATTGCCTCTGATAACTTATCTTTATACGAATTGAGCTTCTCTTTATTAGTTAAGAGTTGATACGCTTGTTCTATAAATAATTTCTCATCTTTTAATGGAATTAATGCACCAAACTCCCCATTATTTAAAATCTCTCTAGGACCTGTTGGGCAGTCAAATACAATGACAGGTGTACCACAAATCATACTCTCAACCAAAACTAAGCCAAACCCTTCTACTAAAGAAGTATGAATAAAGAGCTTCGCCGCCTTCATGAATGGAAATGGATTATTTCTAGAGCCTAATAAAATACAATCATCTTCTAAATATAATTGTTTAATTCTTTCCTGAATTGCAGTTTTTACATGCTCATGTCCTTCTCCAATAATATACAGTTTCTCTTTGATTCCTTTTTCTTTTAACTTTGCATAAATATCAAGCATTTGAAGATGATTTTTATATTCAAATAAACGTGCTACAGAAAGTATAAAAGGTTGAGTAAGTAATCCCCTATCCCCATCTTCAGCTTGCTCACTTAGTGCTAGAATTTTCTTATCATCAAGAGGGTTATAAAGCATTTCACTTTTGACTGGAAGTGTCATCTCATTCAACATATTATCGACTAACAATTTCATATCGTTTGAAATAGAGATAATAGTGCTATGTTTTGCAAAGATATTCTGATAGTAGGTTGAATTAGCAAGGTATCTATCAATATCATCTTTTATATGCACCCAACGGAGATTTTTCGAACCTGTATCGTAATGCGCTAAATAATCATCCAAATGTTCATTAAAATTAATCACTAGATCAAATTTATTTTCTGTAAAAAATTTCAAGAGTCTATTATTTTGACGAATCTTTATACCAAGATCCCAACTCCCAAAGTAATATTTCTCTTGCTCCGTAAGAGAATCTTTCAGCTTCCAAAATAAAAATGTTTTAAATTCAGACTCTATGCTGCTTAAGATATGAGAGACTTTTACATTACTGGGAATTAAGTTTTTTAATAAATTCTGGTCTGGCTCATTAATTAATAATAATTCAACCTCATAATTTGGATTCTCTGCCAACATTTTCAAATAGTTAATCAAAACAGTTTCAGATCCACCAATAATAAGTGAAAGATGAACAAATACAACTTTAGTCTTTTTTGTGGGTAAACTTCTGTCCCAAATATAAGATTTAGAGTTGTCCTCAACATAACCTAGTAGAGGGTTTGCTACGCTAATATTTGCTCCATCGCAAAATGAGGTAAACATATCTGCAAGCCAAAATGGTTTAATCTTTGCTATTTTATTTACCATCTCTTCAGCGAACGATTTACGAATTAAATACAAAGAGGCGCCATCATTATCATATTCATGATAACCTTCAAAGATAATTGGAGATACTGACATATCACTATTAGAAATTGCTGTCTTCCAATAATCAATTCTGCCACCTAATTTCTGTAGTAAAATGATATTAGAAGCACTCTTTTTCATGTTCATTGCAAGTTCAGAAACTAATTTAGCAAAATAAGGTACTAATGAAACATCATCTTCTGCAATGGCAACATAGTCATCATTTCTGAGAGACGAATCTTCTGCTACCAGCTTCCAACAAGAAATATGTGAAAGCGTACAACAAATCTCTCCTAAGCTAATATTGTCTCGCCCATATTTTTGCTTAATTATGCTACTATCAAAAAGCAGCTCTGTAATATTAGGGATATTCTCAAATTGCTTCTTATCAATTGCTGAAAAACGAGAAAAATAAATCGAGTCTGGGTGCTGATTAAATTTCGCCAATCGCTCAGAGCTACGATCTAAATTGATGACATAACCTTTAAACATTATCTAAACAACCTACGTTTTTATAAACTATCTAAATATTATTTAAGCTATCTAAAAGTGCGGTCAAAAATAGATCTATTATTAAATGGCTTAAATAATAAAAATCACTCGGACATTATTTGATCTGACCCCAAAAAGTTAGACTGTTATTTAAAGGACTGCTTTCGATATT
>ENA-OWLI01000028-OWLI01000028.1-metagenome-genome-assembly--contig:-NODE-28-length-27296-cov-8.516758_pt1 | contig 27296 bp, 22 predicted proteins | sample MGYA00245346_ERZ651096 | MGnify/ENA primary metagenome ERZ651096 (study PRJEB26857, sample SAMEA4031766) | metagenome | biome: human; feature: oral; material: saliva | place: Philippines | collected 2014 | study...
GTGCTTATTTATTTTAAGTCCCTTATTCAATATTGTTTTCCAAGGTTTATCTGCTACCCAATTATTTGGCTATTGGCAAAACCCACAATTATGGAAGGCGCTTGCTTATTCATTAACCATGGCACCGACAGCCGGGATGTTATCGGTATTATTTGCCTTCTTATTATTGTTACTTTCCCGGCAACTACAATGGTTATCTCATCCCAAATTAGCCCACTTAATTTTAACGGGGGGCATGATGATTTTAGCCATTCCGACGATTGTCTTAGCAGTCGGCTTATTCCTTTGGTTACAAGATATTGATTTTTCAGCAGGGCATTTGTTTGTGGTGGTATCTGTTTGTAACGCCTTGGCTGCCTTGCCATTTGTGATCAAAATTCTCAATATACCAATGAATCAATCGATGCAATATTATGAAAAACTTTGTTTATCGCTGAATATTACAGGTTGGCAGCGTTTTCGTTTAATTGAATATCCGCTACTAAAAGCCCCGTTGAAATATGCCTTGGCGCTCGCAACGACTTTATCACTCGGCGATTTTACGGCGATAGCCTTATTTGGTAGTCCTGATTTTACTTCTTTGCCTCATTTGCTTTATCAACAAATCGGACAATATCGAAGCCAAGAAGCGGCAGTGACGGCATTGATTTTATTGGGCTTATGTTTAGGTTTATTTATGTTTATTGAAGGGCAGAAGGAACAACATGATTAAATTAAATAATGTGGTCTTCAATTATCAATCCATGCCGATGGTATTTGATTTACAGATTCAAGCCCAGGAAAAAATTGCCATTATTGGTGAAAGTGGCGCAGGAAAAAGTACCTTGCTGAATCTGATTGCTGGCTTTGAATATGCTGATCGTGGCGAGATTTGGCTAAATGGTGAAAATCATACTAAAACGGCACCTTTTGAACGCCCTGTTTCCATGCTATTTCAGGAAAATAATCTCTTTACTCATCTTTCTGTGGAAGAGAATATTGCCTTAGGTTTAAAACCGAATTTAACCTTAAATGCAGAAGAAAAAGCCCTTGTAGAACAAGCTGCAAGTGCGGTCAATTTACAGGATTTTTTAACGAGAAAACCGACCGCACTGTCAGGTGGCCAAAAACAGCGTGTGGCGTTAGCGCGCTGTTTGCTACGAGATAAACCCATTTTATTATTGGATGAGCCTTTTTCCGCACTTGATCCTAAATTACGCATTGAAATGCAGGATTTAATGGATCAATTATGTGAAGAGAAAAAGCTCACCATGTTACTGGTGACACATCAACCCAAAGAAATTGAACGGCATATTGATCGAGTGATTGAAATTCATCAAGGAAAAGTGATCTGATCTCTTTTTATCATATTGCAGAGTAATATGCTCAACTTAATAAAAGCTATGTAGCTTAAACGAGGAAAATATAATGACCACAACAAATGTAGTACAGCTTTCATCCATTACGCCCCATCCTTCTGTAGAGTATTGGTCTGTTTGTAAAGTCGAAGCGTTATTTGAAACACCTTTTTTAGAATTAGTCTATCGTGCGGCTCAAGTGCATCGAGAGCATTTCAACCCTGGTGCGATACAGTTATCGACGTTGATGTCGATTAAAACGGGTGGCTGTCCAGAGGATTGTGGTTATTGCCCACAATCAGCACGTTATCAAACAGGCGTACAAAATCAGCAGATCTTGGATATTGATGAAATTGTCGAAAAAGCCAAAATTGCGAAAGCACGTGGTGCAGGACGTTTTTGTATGGGCGCAGCATGGCGTGGTCCTAAGCCTAAAGATATGGAAAAAGTGACGGCGATAATTCGTGCAGTAAAAGATATTGGCTTAGAAACTTGCGGCACCTTTGGGTTGTTGCAAGATGGTATGGCGGAAGAGTTAAAAGATGCAGGATTGGATTATTACAACCACAATCTTGATACCGCGCCAGAGAATTATCACAATGTCATTGGTACACGCCGTTTTGATGATCGTTTAAGCACATTAGGAAAAGTGCGTCATGCAGGCTTAAAAGTTTGCTGTGGCGGTATTGTGGGCATGAACGAAACCCGTAAAGAGCGAGCAGGCCTCATTGCAAGCTTGGCGAATCTTGATCCGCAGCCGGAGTCAGTGCCGATTAACCAGTTAGTGAAAGTGGAAGGCACACCAATGGCAGATGCAGCTGATTTAGATTGGACAGAGTTTGTTCGCACTATTGCAGTGGCGCGTATTACTATGCCGAAAAGTTATGTTCGTCTTTCTGCAGGTCGTCAAGGCATGAGTGAAGAAATGCAAGCGATGTGCTTTATGGCTGGCGCAAATTCCATTTTCTATGGCGATAAATTATTAGTGACAGGCAACCCAGAAGAAGATGGCGATCAACTTCTTATGGCAAAATTGGATCTTGAACCGGAAACGGAAGAAAACAGAAAGCCACTCGACAGAAATTAGTCATAAAAAAAGTGCGGTGAGATTTCACCGCACTTTTTGTTGAGGCTTACTTAACTTGTTCAGTTAAGCAAGGCTGAATTTTATTTAGCATTTCTTTTAAAATACGCGCTGGTGCAGCCACGATGTTGCCTGAGCGTAAATAGCCATGACCCGCATTGAAATCACACACTAAACCGCCTGCTTCACGCACGATTAAATCACCTGCTGCGCAATCCCAAGGTTTTAAGCCCATTTCGAAATAACCGTCAACGCGACCTGAAGCCACATAGCAAAGGTCTAATGCGGCAGAACCCGTACGACGGAAATCTGCTGCTTCATCAATTAAGTTATTCATGATAGCAAATTGAGTTGGCATCAAGCTTGGTTGTTTGAATGGGAAACCGGTGGCTAAAATCGCCCCGTTAAGTTCATTTTGGCTATCGACACGTAAACGCACTTCATTTAATTTTGCGCCTTCACCACGTACCGCAGTGAATAATTCATTACGAATAGGATCGTAAACCACACCCACTTCGGTACGGTTTTTTACACGGATAGCAATAGATACAGAGAAATGTGGCAAACCTTTTACGAAGTTGGTTGTGCCATCTAGTGGATCAATTACCCATTGAATATCACTGTCTTTGCCTTCTAATGCACCACGTTCTTCACTGATAATTGTATGATCAGGATAAGATTTTTGGATAATTTCAATGATCTCAGCTTCTGCGGCTTTATCGACGCTAGTCACATAATCATTAATACCTTTTTTACTTGTTTGGATGTCATCACGGCGCTCATAGTTTTTAGCAATCACGTTGCCCGCTTTTCGTGCCGCACGAATAGCGATATTTAACATTGGATTCATATTTCCACCAGATTTTAAAGAACAGATAAATAGGTCGCCTATTATAAGGGAGTTTTAGTAAATAGCCAGTTGAAAATGTTTAATTCACGGTTTTTCCCGTTTTTTAAATAAAATTTGCGATCGGTATCACAAAAATAAAGTAGCCAATTTGGCTTTCTTCTAAAGGACTTTTAAAGTGCGGTCAAAAAAGAAGGCATTTTATGTATAAAGGGATAACCTTATTAGAAACCTTGATTACGTTATTTATTTTAAGCTTAACGTTGGCGTTTGCATTGCCCAAATGGCAGAAAAACGATCCCAAATATTTTCTCGAAAAAGAGCAGCAACGGCTTTATTTTTTCCTGCGAAATATTCAAGCGAGGGCAGAAAATTCATCGGCGATTTGGTTTATTTTGGCCAATCAAGATACAGCAAATCAACGTTGGTGTATCACAGCCCAAGTAAAAAGCGATCATTTTTGTGATTGTTTTCATCCCCAGAATTGTCCTAAAAACCTTTATGCGCATTTTTACTATCCTTATTTTGAAGGAAAAACGATGCTGATAGGCCCTAAATTATATCCGTCAGAAGTGGCGGTGAAATTTAATGGGGCCAGAAATACCATGGAAACAAATTGTTTTATGTTACAGGCTGAAGAGCATCGAACATTGTTCTCTTTTTTCAATGTTGGCAGTATCAAATTAAAGTCTGATCAAGCGGCGAGTGCATGTACAAGATGAAACCATTAAAAGGCGAAACATTGGTGAGCTTATTGATTTCACTCGGCTTATCCGCTTTATTATTGTTATTGGTTGCACAATTTTATGCCCAAACTCAACAGCAAAATCAGCGTTTAATGTTACAACTCAAATTACAAGCGGAATTACAACGCACAATTCAACTCATCGGGAAAGATCTACGTCGCGTAGGCTTTCGAGCCGCAAACCAAAAACTCATTGAAGATAATCTGGCTTTATTTGAATTAGACGAAAAGGGCACAGCAATAACCATTGCTCAAGCAGACAACGCACCATCAAATAGCTGTGTCTTATTTTTTTATGATTTGAATAGTAATGGTTGTATTGGTGAAAAATACACCAAAAATACCTGCGTAAACGGCGTTAAAAATGTGGCAAAAAATATCGAAAAAGAGCTATTTGGTTACAAACTTAACGGAAAAATGATCGAAACCAAACAAACTTATAAAAATGTGGTAAATGCGGATTGTCGCTCAGCAGAGTGTCAGCGTGCTTTAACGCAATCTACTTGTAACGCGGGTGGTGGATGGACAGATTTATTGGATGAAAAAGAGTTTGAGATTTCTCAATTACGTTTTGATTGGTTAAAGGCAGGGAAAGGGATTGAAATCAAACTCGTGGGAAATCTTGCAACACATAAGCATATTCAATATGAAACTTCGCTTGTGGTGCCTTTATTAAATCAAGAAGAATGATGATGAAAAAAGGGATGGTGACACTGACGGCACTGATTTTACTTTCAGGCTTATTGGCATTGATCTTATTATTTGATGAACAGATCTTTGCGTTTTTTCGAGCTCAAATGAGTCAGCGAAAATATTATGTAGAACAAAGCCTGGCGTTACAGAAAATCAGTCAGCAACAACAAAGGCACATTTGCCAAAACTTGCCTTTGAATGGTACTGAAAAAGTAAAACAGGTCTTTTTCGAGTCTTCAGGGGCAGAGGATAAAGTCGCCTATTCTGTTTGGTGTAAACGTGCAGAGTTATTTAAGAAATCGCCCACAAAAGGCATTAATGAAACTATGCTGCGAGATTTTATTTCCAGCGAAAAACAAGCTGATTTTCAACCGCACTTTGTGAAAGTAGATACGACTTTAACGGCTCAAAAAACACCACAAGTGTATTGGATAACGCAAAACCAATTAGAAATTAAAGGGAATGTGAGTGGTATTCTGCTAGCAGAAGAAAATTTAACCTTAACCGGCAAAGGACGAATTAGCGGTGCAGTGATTACAGGTGGTTCACTTAAGTTAGAGGGCGATGTGACGGTGGCTTACGGTAAAGCCGTGGTGACAAAACTCGTACAAGAATATAGCCAATGGCGTTTGGTGGATAAAAGTTGGAGTGATTTAAGTGCGCAAGATCAAAGTGAATAAAGGCATGTCGTTAATGTCACTTTTATTAGCCTTATCGATTTTCAGCGGGTTATTTTTGATTTTTAACCGATGGACGACTGAGCAACGGAAAAATGCGGTCAGCATTTTTCAAGAATTTCAGGCGATTCAAATTGCTGAAAATCAAGCTCAACGTCAGTTTTTAGGCTTGTCTTGTGAAAATAGCGTACAACAAAATGGCATTCAATTTGCCATTCAGTGCAGTCATCATCAAGTGAATATACGCTATCCTCAAGGTGAATTTTTATTGAAAACCGAGTAAAATAACGCATTGTTTTTGCTTTCAAAAGGGCGTTACTTTGTTCATTACGTATTATTCAAACCAACTGGAAATTCAAAAGGATATTTTAGTTTCGCTATTGGAAAATTTACCTCAACATGATCCGTTTCAGTCTGACATTGTGTTGGTACAAAGTCCGGGTATGGCACAATGGTTGCAAATGGAAATTGCTAAAAAACGCGGCGTGGCAGCGAATTTCCAATTCCCCATGCCTTCCAGTTTTATTTGGAAACTTTACGCCGATAATTTGCCGAATGTTTCTACGCAAAACCCTTTTGAAAAAGATGCAACGTTATGGCGATTAATGCGATTAATCCCAACCTTTTTACAGCAAAAAGAATTTGAACCATTAAAAAAATATTTAGCGTCTTCACCTGCATCAGAACAGCAAAAACTTTATCAATTAAGCCTAAAAGTTGCCGATTTATTTGACCAATATCTCGTCTATCGCCCCGAATGGATTGCAGCATGGGAGGAAAATAACGATGAAAAGATCCTGGCTCAAATTAATCAGCAAAAGCAAGGGCTTTCGGCATTAAATCCTACCTTTCTTTCTCAAATTAAAGGCAATATTCACTGGCAGGGAATTTTATGGCGAGCCTTGGTGGATGATGTCCAACGTGATTTCGGTGGAAAAGCAAAACATCGTGCTGCACTCAATCAACAATTTTTAGCATTATGTCTCGAGCCCAATGCGACACTCAACTTACCAGAACGTATTTTTATTTTTGGTATTCCAGCATTGCCAACGGTTTATCTCAATATTTTCCAAGGTATTTCAGCTAAAACAGACGTTCATTTATTCTTCAATAATCCATGTCAAGAATATTGGGGCGACTTGCGAGATCTGAGTAAATCCTATTTATTAGAAAGACAGCGTTTCTTGCAAGAAAGCGACGATGTGAAGCCTTTAATTTCAGCCGAGCAAGTGTCATGGGAACCCGCTGACCTTGATTACACCAATCAACAAGAAGAATTGTTCAGCGGGAACCCACTTTTAGCCTCTTGGGGAAAAATGGGACGGGATTTTCTCTATCAATTAGTGCGTGATGAGGAGAATATTCAAGCTATTTCCCGTGATTACTATGCAGAACTCCCCGAAAAAACGTTGTTAGGGCAGATCCAAAATCAAATTTTGACGTTAAGCCATGGTGCATTAAATGTCGCGAAAAATGACCGCTCTTTGGTGATGAAATCTTGCCATAGCGCAATGCGAGAAGTTGAAGTGCTGCATGATTATTTGTTGGATTTATTTAATCAAAATCAGCATAAGCCAAAAGAAGAACAGATTACACCAAAAGATGTGGTGGTCATGGTGGCCGATGTTAACCAATATACGCCTTATATTCAGGCTGTCTTTGGTGCGAATAGTGCGGATGCACCTGTTATTCCGTTCTCAATTTCTGACAGTAAATTGTCTGAAAGTGATGTGATCGTGTCGAGCTATCTTTCTCTGCTAAATTTAAGAGAAAGTCAGTTTGGCGCGGAAGAAGTACTGGCTTTATTGGATATTCCCGCTATCCGTGAACGCTTTAATATTGCCCTTGCAGATCTCGAACAAATTCGTGAATGGGTGAAAGAATCGGGTATTCGCTTTGGTTTAGAAAAACAGCAGAATACATTAAATTTTAACGCGTGGCAGGCGGGACTTGAACGTATGACTTTAGGCTATGCGATGCGTGAAGAGCAAGGCGTTTGGCAAGACAGTCTTGGACTTGATAGTAGTTATGGATTGAAAGGGCAGTTAGTCGGTGCGGTGAATCAATTTTTTACAACCCTAAATAAATGGCATCAAGATTTGCAAAAGGCACACAATATTGAAAAATGGCGTGAAAAATTGACCGCACTTTTGACGGATTTCTTTGTGCAAAATGAAGAAACGGCGGATACTTTATTTTATATTCAAGATTGTATCAATGCCTTTGCCGATGATTTGCAGACCGTCAATTTTGAAGAAACTTTGCAAGCGGATGTGATTGCGGAAGTGATGTCTGCATGTTTAGAAGAAACGCCAAACAGCCTTCGTTTCTTAGCAGGGAAAGTGAATTTCTGCACACTTTTACCAATGCGTTCCATTCCTTTTAAAGTGGTGTGTTTGCTCGGAATGAATGAGGCGGATTACCCACGCACTCATACACCAAATAGTTTTGACTTAATGCAATATCATCATCAAAAAGGCGATCGTGTTCGTCGAGATGATGATCGTTACTTATTCCTTGAAGCCTTACTGGCTGCAAGATCTCATTTTTATGTGAGTTATGTGGGTTGTTCAATTATTGATAATCAACCTAAAGAACCTTCAGTATTGGTGAGCCAATTAATTGATTATATTAATCATTATTCAGACAATAGCTTGAGAATTGAACAACATCCAATGACAGCGTTTAGTCCAAGCAATTTCCAACATGAAGGGAAAATTAACCGCTCTTTTGCGAAAAAATGGCTACCGATTGCGCAATTCCAAGAAAGAAAATGTCATGAATTTGTTGTGCCGATGGGTGAAAATCAAGAGCCAATAATGGAAATTGAACTCGATCGTTTTGTGAGTTTTGTTGAAAATCCAGTGAAATTCTTTTTTGAAAAGCAGCTTGGCGTGTATTTCCGAGATGAAGATGATCGCATTGAAGAAAGTGAAAACTTCACGTTAAATGCTTTGGATCATTATCGCATGAGTAATGAGTTATTGCATTTAGAGGAAGCGCAATTTAACGATTATTTCGCCAAACAGCGAGTAAAAGGCATCATGCCACGCGGCGAGTTTGCAGAAGTTTGTGCGCAATCCATTCGTGCTGATGTATTGGCTTTTAAAGAGAAAATTAAGGATTATTCTTCACCACACAGTGAGAGTGTCGATTTTGTGGTGGAAACGGCACAAGGCAATATTCGCTTGTTTGGCTATATGGAGCCATTATTTGGCGATGAAAATCAGATAATCGAATGGCGATTTGCAAAATATAAAGATCGTTATCGTATTCGCCCATGGCTTTATTATCTTATTCAACTGGCGACAAAAGAGAACGCACTGCCACCACGCATTATCGCTAAAGATAGGGATTTAACATTAAAAACAATAGAAAAATCAACCGCACTTGAGAAACTGAAAATGTATGTAGAGGCTTATTTACAAAGCCAGCAACAAATTCAGCTCATTCCAACGGAAAATATCGCGAAGTTTATTGAAAAAGATGAAAGTGCGGTCAATTTTGACAATGTTTTGACGAATATCGAATCCCTTGCGAAAGATGATAACTATGGTTATAGAAAAGCTGATCCTTATTGGGCGAGGGTGTGGGGCCAAACAGAACAATTTAAATCGCAGGATGGTCTTTTGCAGTTGGTGAAACAAACCACATCCTGGTTTGGAGAAATGTTGTCTTAAAGCAGATCTTCAGATCGAAAAGATCCTGGATTTTTGATAAGATACTGGCTTAAGAATAATTTTGAAAAGGATCTAAAATGCGTTGTCCGTTTTGTTCAACTGAAGAAACTAAGGTGATTGACAGCCGTTTGGTTTCTGATGGGTATCAAGTGCGTCGTCGTCGGGAATGCGGGAATTGTCATGAACGCTTTACCACCTTTGAAACGGCCGAATTAGTGGTGCCAAAAATTATTAAAAATGATGGGTCACGCGAGCCGTTTAATGAAGATAAATTGCGTAGCGGTATTCAACATGCATTAGAAAAACGTCCTGTAAGTTCGGATGATGTAGAAAAAGCCATCAGCCACATTATTATCCAATTACGCGCGACGGGTGAGCGCGAAGTGCCAAGTCATCTCGTGGGTAAATTAGCCATGAATGAGCTGAAAGAATTAGATAAAGTGGCGTATATCCGTTTTGCGTCCGTTTACTTGAGCTTTGATAATATCAATGAATTCACCAAAGAAATTGAAAGCTTAAAGGATTAATATGAGTGACACCTTTTCCCCTGATGACGTGAAATTTATGCAACTGGCTCTTGAGCTTGCGGCAAAAGGGCAGTACACCACTACGCCTAATCCATCGGTGGGATGTGTGTTAGTTAAAAACGGTGAAATTGTCGGGAAAGGGTTTCATTTTAAAGCCGGTCAGCCTCATGCAGAGCGAATGGCGTTGGCAGATGCCGGTGAGAAAGCGAAAGGCGCAACTGCTTATGTGACGCTTGAACCTTGTTCTCATTATGGACGCACACCGCCTTGTGCATTAGGTTTAATTGAAGCGGGAGTCAGTCGAGTTGTCGCCGCCATGGCAGATCCTAATCCTCAAGTGGCGGGCAAGGGCTTAAAAATGTTAGCCGATGCAGGCATACCAAGTGCGGTCAATTTATTGAACGAACAAGCAGAAGCGTTAAATAAAGGTTTTCTCAAACGTATGCGAACCGGCAAGCCTTATGTGCAGCTGAAATTAGCCATGAGTTTAGATGGCCGAACAGCTATGGCGAGCGGTGAAAGCAAGTGGATCACTGGTGATGCAGCTCGTGCAGATGTACAAAAAATGCGAGCCAAATCGACCGCACTTTTATCGACAAGTGCCACCGTGTTAGCCGATGATCCAAGTTTGAATGTGCGTTGGAATCAATTCCCCGATGATCTAAAAGCGGAATATGCTGAAGAGACTGTGCGTCAGCCTATTCGCATCATCTTAGATTCTAAAAATCGAGTTCAACCAAACCATCAATTATTCCATACCCATTCGCCAGTTTGGCTTGTGGGTTCAATTCCACGGGATATGTCTCTATTCCCTGATTTCTGTGAGCAAATGTTACTGCCAGAAAACTATGATTTTGATCGATTGATGACAGAATTAGGCAAGAGACAAGTGAATTCTGTTTGGGTTGAAGCCGGCGCCAATTTAGCAGGTAGCTTGATTGAACAACATGCTGTAGATGAATTAATCATTTATGTTGCCCCGAAACTCTTGGGAGATAACGCTCGAGGATTATGTCAACTCCCGCATTTAGAAAAACTTGCTGATGCCCCATTGTGGCGATTGCAAGAATGTGAAAGAATTGGGGATGATTTAAAGCTCAGTTATTTACCTAACTTATTAATAAAAGAATAAAAAATGTTTAAAAAACTTTTCCATTCCGCCCTTTGGGGGCTTGCTGCGGCAGGTGTTATTTTATTTGTCGTTCCTAAGCTCAATAACAGCAACCTTTTCTCTGCTGATGATATCGTTTCGTTTAATAGTGCCGTGAGAATTGCTTCTCCTGCCGTCGTGAACGTGTACAACCGCTCTTTTTCTTCTGCCAGCATTAATGATAGCGATCAATTACAAGTAAATAACTTAGGTTCTGGCGTGATTATGACCAAAGACGGTTATATTCTTACCAATAAACACGTTATTCAAAATGCCGATCAAATTGTAGTCGCACTGCAAAACGGCAATATTTATGAAGCGAATTTAATCGGTTCGGATAATTTGACGGATCTTGCGGTATTAAAAATCAAAGCAACTAATCTTTCTACCATTCCACAAAATAAAGAACGCCAAGTACGAGTTGGTGATATTGCTCTTGCTATTGGTAACCCGTATAACCTCGGTCAAAGTGTTTCCCAAGGGATTATCAGTGCTGTAGGGCGTAGTGCGGTAGGGGATTCCTTAGGTCGTCAAAACTTTATTCAAACAGACGCATCGATTAATCGTGGTAATTCAGGTGGCGCGTTGATTAACTCAGCTGGTGAATTAGTAGGGATCAGCACGTTAAGTATCGGTAAAACAGCCAATGAAATTGCAGAAGGGTTAAATTTTGCGATTCCAATTAGTATTGCCAATGATGTGTTATATAAAATTATTCGCGATGGACGCGTGATTCGTGGTTATTTTGGGGTACAAAGTGAAATCACCGCTAATTCAAACGGTGGTATCGTGATTACAGGCGTCACGGCGAATAGTCCTGCCGCCAAAGCAGGTATCCAGGTCGGTGATGTGATTTTACGTTTAAATAAACAAGATAACCTGTCTATTCGTGAAATGATGCAAATTATCAGTGATACTAAACCGAATACAGAAGTCATTGTGACTATTTCTCGCTTAGGTAAAGTGATTGATCTTCCCGTGATTATTGAAGAGTTGCCGTTTAATTAAGGATATATTGTGGAAGTTAAAACCAGTCACTTTTTTGCCTGTTTAGATCGTCTTCGCTTAATTCAGCGTTGGTCATTGATGCGCAATATTGAAAAGGAAAACTTAGCAGAACATAGTCTGCAAGTTGCCTTTGTGGCACAAGCCTTAGCCATTATTAAAAATCAATTTTTTGGTGGGGAAGTGAATCCTGAGCGTATTGCAGTGATGGCAATGTATCATGATACCTCTGAAATTTTTACTGGTGATTTGCCGACCCCAATTAAATATTTCAACTCTGAAATCACCCATGCTTATAAAGATATTGAAGCGGCTGCAGAATTGCATTTAATTAGTTTGCTCCCGACAGAATTGCAAGAGAGTTTTGCGCCATATTTAGATAGCGAGCAATTTAACCCAGAAGAAAAGCATCTAGTAAAACAAGCGGATTTGATTTGTGCTTATATCAAGGCTCAATTTGAATTAGAGCATGGTAACCATGAATTTAAAACAGCGAAAAAACGCTTAGAAAATTTAATGGAACAATGGCATAGCCAAGAAATGGATTATTTTTTACAGGTCTTTTTGCCGAGTTTTGGACGCTCAATTGATGAGATTGCGTTGTAAGCGAAAATAAAAAAGTACGGTTAATTTTTGACCGCACTTTTTGTTTCTACGATTATTTCAATGTTGCCAAAATAATCTGTTCTGGATCCACGTGTAACCACACATCTTGTCCCACTTTCCAACCATCTTTGCTATGAATGCTGGCACAAAATTCAATTGAGCTGTCCTTTATTCGCAAAATCGCTTCTTCATTTTGCATTGAAAGAATTGTTGCTTGGAAAAGGTTATTTTTTTCTTCTAATGGGGTGGCACTAATTTTCACCCAAGGGGCTTTAAACATGACCATCACTTCTTTTTCAGTAATGAGTCTGAGACGCTCAGCGCTGCGCATTGTGATCGAAACATGTAATGGGTGAGCTAAATCCTGAATGTTTACTGCAACAATACAGCGAGAGTCCACAATATGTTGGCTTGCCACCTTACCGAAAAATTGATTGCGAGCGCTACTTTGTAAGGAGAATTTTGCCGTTGCTGAAAGTAGGCTGTTTAGTGGGATCGTCTCATCTTGCAGAATATGAAAGGCGTGCTCTTGTGTTTGTTCGAGCAAATCATAAAGCTGCAGCAAACGCTCAGCATAAGTGGTTAATGAGGTACCGCCCCCATTTTTCCCACCGATATTACGTTCTAAAAGCGGTTTGGGGCTGATTTTATTCATTGCTTCAAGGTGATCCCAAGCACTTTTATAGCTTACTTTGGCGTTTTTGGCTGCTTGGTTGATGGAGCCACATTCTTTAATTTCTTTTAAGAGGCGAACACGTTTTGGATCAATAAATAATTCTTGATGAAGTTTGATCGTCAGTAAAATTTCAGTTTGTTTCATCATCTCCTCCTAATACACAATTTTGTTTATTTTACTTGATCTTTAAGTTTTTCTGTATGCTTATTTAAAAATTCAAGTTATAATTTACCCGTAGTATATTTTTTTATATATAGCTTCATTTATATAGGAGATAAATAATGAAATTAACTAAATTTGCAACCGCACTTTTAATTGCGGGTATGGGGGTATCTTTTGCTGCATCAGCAAAAGTGACTGTGTTTGCAGCAGCTTCAATGACGGATGCGTTACAACAAATTGCGGATCAATATCAAACTGAAAAGCCAAATAATACCGTGGTTTTCTCTTTTGCTTCTTCTTCCACCCTTGCAAAACAAATTGAAGAAGGTGCACCTGCAGACTTATTTATTTCAGCTAGCAAAAAATGGATGGAATATTTATCAGACAAAAATCTCACTGTAAAAGAAACTGAAAAAGTATTAGTAGGCAATGAATTAGTATTAATTGCGCCGGCTAAAAGTGCTGTTAATTCAGTGGATATTGCTAAAGGTGAATGGATTAAAGGTTTAAAAGATAGCTATTTATCTGTGGGTGATCCTGCACACGTTCCAGCTGGACAATATGCAAAAGAAGCATTAACCAACTTGAATTTATGGGATCAAGTTAAAGATAGATTAGCGCGTGCGAAAGACGTGCGTGGTGCATTAGCCTTAGTTGAACGAGCTGAAGCGCCTTACGGTATTGTGTATAGCACCGATGCGAAAGTGAGTAAAGACGTGAAAGCAGTAGGTGTATTCCCGAAAGACAGTCATAAACCGATTGAATATCCGGTTGCGATTTTAAAAGATCGTGACAATGCGGATACCCGTGATTTCCTGAATTACTTAGAGTCGAGCGCAGCGAAAAAAATATTTGTTGAATATGGTTTCTCTGTGAAATAATGAGCTCAGACTTTATAAAGAAAGGACAGGCAACTGTCCTTTTTATTATCTCTAAAGAAATTTCGTCATATCGATATATACACAAGGAAATATTTTGCTCTCTTGGTTTCAATTAAACCCGATGGAATGGGATGCGATTCACTTAAGCATGAGTGTCGGATTGAATTCTATGCTTTGGAGTTTGCCCTTCGCAATTTTTATTGCTTGGTTACTGGCTCGTAAGGAATTTTACGGTAAGTCTTTGATTACAGGAATTATTAATCTGCCTTTGGTGTTACCGCCAGTGGTAATCGGTTATTTATTATTAGTCGCCATGGGGCGTAACGGTTTTATCGGCAAGTATTTATATCAATGGTTTGGCTTATCCTTCGGCTTTAGCTGGAAGGGAGCGGTATTAGCTTCAGCGGTGGTGGCATTTCCATTGGTTGTGCGGGCAATTCGTCTTTCCTTGGAAAGCATTGATTTTAAATTAGAGCAAGCCGCACAAACGCTTGGCGCTTCGCCTTGGCGAGTCTTTTTTACAATCACGCTACCTCTTTCTCTCCCAGGTGTATTGGCGGGTTTAGTATTAGGTTTTGCTCGCTCTTTAGGGGAATTTGGCGCAACCATTACCTTCGTATCTAATATTGCAGGGGAAACCCAAACCATTCCTTTAGCAATGTATTCATTTATCCAAACGCCTGGCGCAGAAGCACAAACAGCACGACTTTGCTTGTTTGCGGTGATCCTTTCATTAATTTCTTTATTGCTTTCTGAAGCCTTAAGTAAACGGATGCAGAAAAAATTGGGGCAAGGTGATGCTACACATTAATGTACAACAACAATTAGGCAGCCTAACCTTACGAGCAGATCTGCAACTGCCAACTCAAGGCGTGACGGCTATTTTTGGTTTGTCAGGTTCGGGTAAAACCTCATTGATTAATTTAGTGAGTGGTTTAACGCATCCTGATCAGGGATTTATTTGTTTAAATGACCGCACTTTGGTCGATGTGGAGAACGGTGAGAATCTCCCCGTGCATCAGCGCAAAATTGGTTACGTATTCCAAGATGCACGTTTATTTCCGCATTACAACGTCAAAGGGAATTTACGTTATGGCATGAAGAACGTCAGCCGTGAAGACTTTGACTATATCGTTCAGCTACTTGGTATTGAACCGTTACTCAAACGCTATCCTCTGACTTTATCGGGTGGCGAAAAACAACGTGTGGCGATTGGACGAGCCTTATTAACGGATCCTGATATTTTGTTAATGGATGAACCGCTTTCAGCTTTAGATGTGCCTCGCAAACGTGAGCTTATGCAATATCTGGAAAGTCTATCCAAAGAAATTAATGTGCCGATTTTATATGTGACGCACAGTTTGGACGAATTATTACGTTTGGCCGATCGCGTTGTGCTGATGGAAAACGGCAAAGTGAAAGCCTATGACACCTTAGAAAATGTGTGGAACAGTCCGTTATTTGCCCCTTGGAAAGGCGAATCGGAGCAGAGTAGTGTGTTGGCATTGCCTGTATATTTGCATAATCCAACCTATAAAATGACCGCACTTTCTTTAGGTGAGCAACAGCTTTGGATCAACGAAGTGCATCATCAAGCGAATGAAAAAGTACGCGTCTGTATTTATAGTTCCGATGTGTCACTCACTCTCAGCAAGCCAGAGCAAACGAGCATTCGTAATATCTTACAAGGGCAAATTGTACAAATCGTTCCGCAAGAGAATCGCATTGACATTGCGGTGTTGGTGGAAGGGCATAAAGTTTGGGCAAGTATCAGTAAATGGGCGTTTAATGAGTTGCATTTTGCTCAAGGCATGGATGTTTATGTACAAATAAAAGCCATTTCTGTCGTGTAAAATCATGGCTTATAAAATAAAAGTGCGGTCAATTTCAAAACCGTTTTAAAATTGACCGCACTTTCTGTTTAGGATTACTTACCTAAGTTATCAAAGAATTTCTTCACACCGTCTAAAAAGCTTGAAGATTTCGGGCTATGAGATTTTTGCCCTTTCAAACTTTCTTCCAGTTTTTCTAATAATTCTTTTTGTTCTTTATTTAAGTTCACCGGTGTTTCAATCACCACGCGACAGATGAGATCGCCTGCGTAGCCAGTACGTGTAGAGCTTACCCCTTTACCACGCATACGGAATAGTTTGCCTGTTTGGGTTTCCGCAGGGATTTTGAGTTTCACTTTACCATCTAAGGTTGGGACTTCAATCTCACCACCTAACGCTGCCATTGAGAAACTGATTGGCACTTCGCAGTAGAGGTTGTTTCCATCACGTTCAAAGATATGGTGTTCTTTAACGTGAATCACCACATATAAATCGCCTGCTGGTGCACCATTTTCACCCGCTGCACCTTCACCGCTTAAACGTAATTGGTTGCCGGTATCTACACCTGCCGGGATTTTAACTGAAAGGTTTTTCTTCTTGTGAACACGACCTTCGCCATGGCAGCTTTTACATGGTTTTTCAATTTTCTTACCCGAACCATGACAAGTAGGACAAACCGCTTCAGTGACGAAGAAACCTTGTTGACGACGAACACGACCAGAACCATGACAGCTTGGACATGTTTCAACTTTTGATCCTTTTTCCGCGCCAGTGCCATCGCAGCTATCACATTGAGCAAGTGTGTTGATTTGGATGTCTTTGGTTGTCCCTTTTACGGCTTCTTCTAACGTAATTTGGATGTCATAACGTAAATCTTCGCCGCGTACTACACGCTGACGACCACGTCCGCCACCGCCGAAGATATCGCCGAACATATCACCAAAAATATCACCGAAATCAGCACCGCTGAATCCACCACCGAAGCCGCCGCCTCCCATGCCGCCTTGTTCAAAGGCTGCATGACCGTATTGATCGTAAGTGGCGCGTTTTTCTTTATCACCTAGGATTTCATAGGCTTCTTGGATTTCTTTAAATTTTTCTTCTTTGGCTTTATCACCTTTGGTTCTATCGGGGTGATATTGCATGGCGAGTTTTTTGTAAGCACGCTTAATTGCTTTTTCATCTGCGCCACGTTCAACACCAAGAACGTCGTAATAATCTTTCTTTGCCATAATGTTTTCGTTTTCCGTTTAAAAATATAAATTTAAAAAATTTTATTTTGTTATTGTATGGTATTGCGTTAACAACATACCTAAGGATAAAAATAATGCCGAAGTTAGAAATATCAAGGGTAAATTCGTTAATTTATGACTTATTTTGCTGCTGCAAATGCTTGCTCTAAGTCTGCTAAAATATCTTGGATATTTTCAATACCGCAAGAGAGACGAATCAGTCCTGCAGAAATTCCCGCTTTTTCTAATTCAGCTTCATTTAATTGGCGGTGCGTTGAGGTTGCTGGATGTAACGCACAAGTACGAATATCGGCTACGTGTACTTCACGTGAGGTCATTTGCAATGCGTTTAACCATTTTGCCGCTGTTTCTTTGTCACCTTTAATCTCAAAGGAAATGACACCACACAAACCGTTCGATAAGTATTTTTGTTTGAGCGCGTAATCTGGTGAGCTTGGTAAGCCAGGATAATTCACTTTAGCGACTTGTGGATGTTTTTCTAAAAACTCGGATACAGCCTGTGCATTTTCATAATGACGTTGCATGCGAAGCGCAAGGGTTTCCATGCCTACATTCAACAAGAAACTATTTTGTGGGGCAGGAGTAGCACCTAAATCACGCATTAATTGCACACGTGCTTTGACAATATAAGCCGCAGAGCCAAAGGTTTCTGTATAAACTAAACCATGATAAGTTTGGTCTGGCGTGCTTAATTGCGGATATTTACCGTTATTCCAATTAAAGTTACCACCATCAGTAATGGATCCACCTAAGGCAATAGCATGACCATCTAAATATTTAGATGTGCTGTGAATGACCACATTTGCGCCAAATTCGATTGGACGACAAAAATAGGGGGTGGCAAAGGTGTTATCAATTAATAATGGCGCCTCTGCAGCTTTCGCTAAGGCAGCAAATTTTTCAATATCCAATACTCGTAAAGCAGGGTTAGCAATAGTTTCAGCAAAAACCGCTTTTGTATTTGGACGAATCGCTTTTTTGAGTTCTTCAAGCGGTAAGTCTTGATCCACAAAACTGACTTCAATGCCCATTTTTTTGAATGTATGGGCAAATAAATTGTAAGTACCGCCATACACATAAGAAGAGGAAATAAAGTGATCGCCCACTTCTAAAATATTCAGCATTGCATAGAAAACCGCAGATTGACCTGAGGCAGTACACATTGTTGCCACGCCACCTTCAAGTGCGGTAATTTTTTCTTCTGCAGCATTAGTTGTTGGGTTTGCTAGGCGAGTATAGAAATAACCAGCCGCTTGTAAATCAAATAACTTACCAATTTCTTCTGCAGAATCGTAGGTATAAGTCGTGCTTTGCACAATAGGTTGAACACGTGGCTCACCGTTTTTAGGGCTATAACCGGCATGGAGACATTTTGTTGCAAATTCCATTGTGCTTTCCTTGGGTTGCATTGATTTTTTGGGAGTAAAGTGCGGTCGTTTTTTATAAAATTGTACGCACTTTGAGCTTAGCAATGTGGTACAACAGCGATATAAATTTCTACCAAACCATCAGGATGGTATTTTTCAAAATCCACCGAATAAGCCCGCTTAAGTAAACCTTGTTGTTCTTTTCTCCAGATTAGTTGCCATGTTTGATAAATTTCATCTATTTTGCAACGAAAAACTTCGTAGAAACTCAAATCTTCAATTTCAATCACCGGGATATCGGTTTCTAATACAACCTCACTTGCAATCGCAAAATCATAGTCTGCTTGGTAATTCGTAGCATAATTAAAATAAATGCCATAACAATAGTGACCTTGTGGTAGTTTATCGAGGTTGTTTTGCCAAAGGGGGGGAATTATCTCATCTGCTATGTTGTTATTTAAGCGTTGTTGTACGATTGGGTAGAGTTTTAACGCCATTTATCCTCCTGGTTTGTTTTTCCTGACTTCACTTTTTAAATAAAGTCAGGAAAAATTGTGGTTGATGAATACACCAAAAGGGCGTATTGCTACGCCCTTCAATTTTGGTTTAAGTGAAATTATTTATTGTCTTTCACTTCTTCAAACTCAGCATCAACAACATCATCATTTGGTTTGCTGTTGCTTTGAGCTTGTTGTGCATCAGCTTGCGGTTGAGCCGCTTGAGCAAGTTTTTGAGCAACTTCTGCAAGCGCTTGAAGTTTAGCTTCAATTGCAGCTTTATCTTCGCCTTTCGCGGCAGTTTCTAAATCGCTTAATGCGCTTTCAATTGCTGCACGATCTTCAGCTGGAACTTTATCACCCGCTTCTTCTAATTGTTTACGTGTAGCGTGTACAAGATGATCTGCTTGGTTGCGAGCTTGTACTAATTCTTCAAATTTACGGTCTGCTTCAGCGTTTGCTTCTGCATCACGAACCATTTTTTGAATTTCTTCATCACTTAAACCTGAAGAGGCTTTGATGGTGATTTGTTGTTCTTTACCCGTACCTTTATCTTTCGCAGAAACGTGGATGATACCGTCAGCGTCGATGTCGAAGGTTACTTCAATTTGTGGCATACCGCGTGGCGCAGGGTTGATGCCTTCAAGGTTGAATTGGCCTAAAGATTTATTCGCTGATGCTTGTTTACGTTCACCTTGTAATACGTGAATGGTTACTGCACTTTGGTTATCTTCTGCTGTTGAGAATACTTGCGATTTTTTAGTTGGAATCGTCGTGTTTTTCTCAATTAAGGTAGTCATCACACCACCCATGGTTTCGATACCTAAAGATAACGGTGTTACGTCTAACAACAATACGTCTTTTACATCACCGGCTAACACGCCACCTTGTACCGCTGCACCAATCGCAACGGCTTCATCTGGGTTAACGTCTTTACGTGGTGCTTTGCCGAAGAATTCTTCTACTTTTTGTTGTACTAATGGCATACGGGTTTGACCGCCCACTAGGATAACATCATCAATTTGTGATGCACTTAAGCCAGCATCGTTTAATGCAACTTTTACAGGTTCAAGTGATTTAGCCACTAAATCTTCGACTAAAGATTCTAATTTAGCACGAGTTAATTTAATGTTTAAGTGTTTAGGACCTGTAGCATCTGCAGTGATGTAAGGTAAGTTCACATCAGTTTGTTGTGCAGAAGAAAGTTCAATTTTCGCTTTTTCACCTGCTTCTTTTAAACGTTGCATTGCAAGTGGGTCGTTACGTAAATCAACGCCTTGTTCTTTTTTGAACTCATCTACTAAGTAGTTGATTACACGGTTATCGAAGTCTTCACCACCTAAGTGAGTATCACCGTTGGTTGCCAATACTTCAAAGGTTTTTTCGCCACCTACTTCATCAATTTCGATGATAGATAAGTCGAATGTACCACCACCTAAGTCATATACGGCGATAGTTTTGTTGCCTTGACCTTTATCTAAACCGTAAGCTAATGCTGCCGCTGTTGGTTCGTTGATGATACGTTTAACTTCTAAACCAGCGATACGACCTGCATCTTTTGTAGCTTGACGTTGCGCATCGTTAAAGTATGCTGGAACTGTAATTACTGCTTCAGTTACTGGCTCACCCAAGAAATCTTCTGCAGTTTTCTTCATTTTTTTCAATACTTCTGCAGAGATTTGTGGAGGCGCAAGTTTGTCACCTTTTACATTTACCCATGCGTCACCGTTGTCTGCTTTGGTGATTTCAAATGGCATAATGTCGATGTCACGTTTTACTTCAGCATCGTCAAAACGACGACCGATTAAACGTTTGATTGCAAATAGTGTATTTTTCGGGTTGGTCACAGCTTGGCGTTTTGCCGGTTGGCCCACTAAAATTTCGTTATCATTTGTATAAGCGATAATTGACGGGGTAGTACGATCGCCTTCTGCGTTTTCAATTACGCGTGGTTTATCACCATCCATTACAGCGACACAAGAGTTTGTTGTACCTAAGTCAATACCAATAATTTTTCCCATGTTGTTACTCCTAATTAAATTTTAAATTCGTTGTAAATTATTACGATGAATAAGATGTGGATACTTTTTCGCATTTCAAGAGGCAAGATTTAAAATTTTTCTTCCTTTTAAAGTGCGGTTATTTCCGTTCTTGTTTTACAAAATAAGTCCAGAGATGAGAAGTTCAAGGGGGGATATAAAATTATTTTTGAAAAATAAGAAAAAAGTTGTGTTTTGTGATAAATTGCCAGTAATTTTAATCATCTATTAGTTAGCAAAGGAATCAAAATGAAAAAATCAACCGTAGCATTAGGTATCATTGTTGCTCTCAGTGCTGTAGGTGTCGGTGGCGCATGGTTTACTGGCGAGAAAGCACAAACTGAATATTTACGTCAAATTGAATTAGCAAACCAAAAATTCCAACGTTTAGGTTTGTCAGATTCAGTGAATCTTGTTTATAAAAATAAGCAATTTGATCGCAGTTTCTTTACCTCTCAAGTGGAAGATGAAGTAGTTATTTCTTTACCAAAAGAAGGACAAGTATTTATCATTCCATTTTCAACGAAACTTTATCATGGTCCATTCCCACTCGATCAATTAACCAAATTTAATTTCATGCCAACTATGTTTTCAGCACAAGGTGTGATTGGTAAAAATGAAACAACCCAACCTTTATTTGATTTGCTTAAATCAGATAAGCCAGTTCAATATCAAGCCTCTACTAGCTATAGCTTAGCAACAAAAGGTAAAGTTGAACTAGCTGCAGGGGAAGTGACCGATCCAAATTCTCCACAAAATAAAATAGCGTGGTCAAATATCAACATCGGTTTTGATGTAGATAAAGATCGTGCAGGTAAATATGGCATGACCTTGGACGAAGTGATTGCTGATTTAGAATCGAATAGTGCAGATGGGGAAGAGAGCCAGGATGCTACTGCGGTTAAATCAGTAAAAACAAAGATGAAGGGCATGAAATTAGACGCTTCATTCAATCCTACAAAATGGGCTTATATTTATACGGGGAAAGGTTCTTATACTACTGAAAGCTTCGAAATGACGAGCACGGATTATGCCGGGAAAACGACCTCCCTTATTGAAAAAGGCTTAAAAGCCACATCTGATATTTCGCTTAATGGCGATTTTGTAAACCTAAAAAGTGAAAGTACAGTAGATTCATTCGTGTTAGATGGAAAAGAGTTAGGGAAATTAACTAACAATAGCGAGTTAAATCATATTGAAGCGAATGCAGTAAATGCTTTGATTGAAGCTGTTTTCAATGTCTTTAAGTCAGTCAGAGATGATAAAAATGTGAATGATGAAGTGGTATCTGAAATTTTAAGTTCATGGGTTGAAAATCATGGTATGGCTATTTTTAATAATCAGCCTCAAATTAAACTGAACCCTGTTTCCATTTCAGATGATCAAGGTAAAGTGTCATTAGATTTAAATGTAGCGTTAGCGAAAGATCCAAAATTTGATTTAATGGCGGGGAGTTTATATAAACAATTTACGGATTTCTCTGTAAATATTCATGTAGATAAAGCTACTGTAGTAAAACTTATGACGCAATTAGATCCAGAAGCAGATAAAGCGTTAATTAAAGCACAAATTGAAGAGCAAGCTAAGCAAGCGGCAGCACAAAATATTGTGGTAAATAATGATAAAAATGTGACGCTTAACTTAGTGCTTGAAAAGGGCGAACTCAAACTTAATGGTCAAGTGATTCCAGAAGAGCAGGTTCAAGGCGTGTTATTTATGCTAATGATGGGCGCAGCAATGCAAGCTAAGTAATAACGGCTAAACAATCAAAAGGAGATAAAGTAATTTATCTCCTTTTTTATTAGGTTGAGATTATTTGACTACGGGTATCATTGTTTAGTCTAAACGAGCTTTTAAATATCCTTCATAATCGGGAATATCAATATTGATTTCTTGATCAAATAAGCTTGATGCTAAAAGGAAATCGGCTGTGCTTTGATTAATAGCCACTGGAATATTCCAGACAGTTGCAATACGCAGGAGCGCTTTTACATCAGGATCATGTGGTGCTGCGTTCATCGGATCCCAAAAGAAAATCAGCATATCAATTTTTTTCTCGGCAATCAGGCCACCAAGTTGTTGATCGCCTCCCATCGGGCCACTTAATAGCGGGGCTATTTCAAGTCCCGTTTCTCTTGCCAATAGATGGCCAGTTGTACCTGTTGCATAAAGTTGATGGAGAGCGAGAGCTTCTTTATGTTTCTTTACCCAATTGAGCAGGTTTTGTTTGCAACTATCATGTGCAACGAGCGCTATTCGTTTATAAGAAAAGATTGGGCGAGTTGTGGTATTCATATTTTATCCTCTATAAAGCTAAAAAGTATGCGAGCACTTTAGATCAAAGCGGGTATTGAATGCAATATGTAAAGCATGCTTTGACTCAAATCAGAAAATCATTCCTAAAATGACCGCACTTTTAATCACAAGTATGGAAATAACAGGAAGAAAACCACCAGAACAGTGAAAATCTACTATCTTTCTTGCAAAAAATCTTCTAAAATTTACAAGATTTGTTAAATGTTTGTAACATTGATTAACAAGCTTGATTTTCGTGTTTGGTCATGACCAAACTTCATTTTCACTCAGTAAAATAAGGAAAGACTATGTCAGATACCTTAGTAAACGATATTGACCCAATTGAAACACAGGATTGGTTGTCAGCTGTTGATTCATTAATTCGTGCAGAAGGCGCAGAGCGTGCGCATTACATCATCAATCAGGTGATTGATCAGGCACGTAATGGTGGTGTGAACATTGCAAAAGGTGGCGTAACAACCCCTTATGTTAATACCATCCCACTTTCTGAACAGCCAGCATACCCAGGTGATAAAGCTATTGAGCGTCGTATTCGTAGTGCTGTACGTTGGAATGCGATCATGGCAGTATTACGTGGCCAGAAAAAAGATCTTGAATTAGGTGGTCACATTTCAACTTATCAATCTGCAGCAAGCATGTATGAAGTTTGTTTTAACCACTTCTTCAAAGCGGCGACTGATAAAAACGGCGGTGACTTAGTCTTCTTCCAAGGCCACGCAGCACCAGGTATGTATGCTCGTGCATTTCTTGAAGGTCGTATTACTGAAGAACAAATGAATAATTTCCGTCAGGAATGTGAACCAGGCAAAGGTCTTTCTTCTTACCCGCACCCGAAATTAATGCCTGAATTCTGGCAATTCTCGACCGTATCTATGGGTTTAGGTCCTGTAAATGCGATCCGTACTGCTCGTTTCTTAAAATACTTAGACAACCGTGGTTTAAAAGACACCAAAGATCAAAAAGTGTATGCTTTCCTTGGTGACGGTGAGATGGACGAAATCGAAGCAAAAGGTGATTTAACATTCGCAGCACGTGAAGGCTTAGATAACTTAATCTTCGTTGTAAGCTGTAACTTGCAACGTTTAGATGGTCCTGTAACGGGTAACGGCAAAATCGTTCAAGAATTAGAAGGTTTATTTGCTGGTGCAGGTTGGGAAGTGATCAAAGTCATGTGGGGTAGTGGCTGGGATAAATTATTTGCAAAAGATACTACCGGCAAATTAACCCAATTAATGATGGAAGTGCTTGATGGTGACTATTTAACCTTCAAATCTAAGAATGGTGCATACGTTCGTGAACACTTCTTCGGTCGTTATCCAGAAACCGCTGCATTAGTGGCAGATATGACAGATGATGAAATCTGGGCATTAAGACGTGGTGGTCACGATTCAGAAAAACTTTATGCCGCATTCCATAAAGCGCAAACTGCAGGTAAACCTGTTGTGATCTTAGCGCACATGGTTAAAGGTTATAAAATTCCTGAAGCAGAAAGTAAAAATACTGCGCACCAATCGAAAAAAATGTCACTCGAAAGCTTAAAATCTTTCCGTGATCATTTCCAATTAGATATTAAAGATGAAGATATTCCTAACTATCCATACATCACCTTCCCAGAAGGTTCGGAAGAGTACAATTATCTTCACGGCAGACGTAAAGCGTTAAACGGTTATTTACCAAAACGTTTACCAAAATTCACCACTGAATTTAAAGTGCCAGCATTAGAAGAGTTTGCACCATTATTGGAAGAACAAGCTCGTCCAATTTCAACCACAATGGCATTTGTACGTTTCTTAAATACCTTATTGAAAGATAAAAACATTGGTAAACAAATTGTGCCAATTATCGCTGACGAAGCGCGTACTTTCGGTATGGAAGGTTTATTCCGTCAAATCGGTATTTACAACCCACATGGTCAAAACTATGTGCCTTCTGACCGTGATTTAGTGGCGTACTACCGTGAAGCGAAAGATGGTCAAGTATTACAAGAAGGTATCAATGAATTAGGTGCGGCATCCTCTTGGTTAGCGGCAGCGAACTCATATTCTGTCAATAACCTTCCGATGATTCCATTCTTCATCTACTACTCAATGTTTGGTTTCCAACGTGTGGGTGACTTAATGTGGGCAGCAGGTGACCAATTAGCACGTGGTTTCATGATCGGTGGTACTTCTGGCCGTACAACATTAAATGGTGAAGGTTTACAACACGAAGATGGTCACAGCCATATTCAATCTCTTGTTATTCCTAACTGTGTGTCTTATGACCCTGCTTACGTTTATGAAGTGGCAGTTATCCTACAAGACGGTATCAACCGTATGTACGGTGAAAAACAAGAAGATGTGTTCTACTACGTCACCACATTAAATGAAACTTACGAACAACCAGCAATGCCAAAAGGCGCAGAAGAGGGTATTCGTAAAGGTCTTTATAAATTTGAAACCGTTGAAGCGAAAGGCAACAAAGGTCATGTTCAATTATTAGGTTCTGGTGCGATCTTCCGTCACGTTCGTGAAGCAGCACAAATCCTTGCAAATGAATATGGCGTAAGCTCAGATGTATATAGTGTGCCTTCATTTACCGAAGTGGCTCGTGAAGGTGCGGATGCAGTACGTTGGAATATGTTACACCCAACAGAAACACCACGCGTACCTTACATTGCACAAGTAATGAACGATGCACCAGCAGTTGCGGCTACTGACTACATGAAATTGTTCGCAGAACAAGTTCGTGCCTTCATTCCTGCACAAAGCTATCACGTATTAGGTACTGATGGTTTCGGTCGTTCAGACAGCCGTGAAAACTTACGTGAACACTTTGAAGTGGATGCACGTTATGTGGTGGTTGCAGCATTACATGAGCTTGCAAAACAAGGCAAATTTGATGCGAAAGTGGTGGCTGATGCAATCGCGAAATTTGGTTTAAAAACCGAAATTTTAAATCCGCTTTACGCTTAATAAAAACATCCTGTGTGTGAGAGCACACAGGAGCATCTACAAATAAAGTGCGGTTGATTTTAACTGCGTTTTTTAAAGGTAAGATAACATGTCAAAACAAATTCAAATTCCTGATATCGGTAGTGATGAAGTTACCGTAACAGAAGTGATGGTGAAAGTCGGTGATACCATTACCGCAGATCAAAGCATTATTAATGTTGAAGGTGATAAAGCTTCAATGGAAGTACCAGCACCAGAAGCGGGTGTGGTAAAAGAACTATTAGTAAAAGTGGGTGATAAAGTCACCACTGGCACACCAATGCTTGTTTTAGAGTCAGTAGATGCGGCAGCGCCTGCTCCAGCTGCAGTAGCCCCTGCACCAGCAATCGCACCAGCAGCTGCAAGTGTAGTTGAAGTTAATGTACCCGATATCGGTTCAGACGAAGTAAACGTGACTGATATTATGGTGAAAGTAGGCGATACCGTTGAAGTTGACCAATCAATCATCAATGTTGAAGGTGATAAAGCGTCGATGGAAGTGCCTGCTCCTGTTGCTGGCGTCGTAAAAGAAATTTTAATCAACGTGGGCGATAAAGTTGTTACTGGCAAATTAATCATGAAATTTGAAGTGGCAGGTGCCGCACCAGCCGCAGCGCCAGCTCAACAAGCTTCGGCACCTGCAGCGGCACCAACAGCTTCAGCCATTAAAGAGGTGAATGTACCAGATATCGGTGGCGATGAAGTTAACGTAACTGAAATCATGGTTGCCGTTGGTGACAGCGTTTCTGAAGAGCAATCTTTAATCACCGTTGAAGGCGATAAGGCCTCAATGGAAGTGCCAGCTCCATTCGCGGGTGTGGTAAAAGAAATTTTAGTGAAATCAGGTGATAAAGTTTCAACTGGTTCATTAATTATGAAATTTGAAGTCGCTGGCGCAGCACCTGCTCCAGCAGTGGCTCCAGCGGCAGCAGCTCCAGCTCCAGCTTCTA
>ENA-OWLI01000034-OWLI01000034.1-metagenome-genome-assembly--contig:-NODE-34-length-26419-cov-6.257359_pt1 | contig 26419 bp, 25 predicted proteins | sample MGYA00245346_ERZ651096 | MGnify/ENA primary metagenome ERZ651096 (study PRJEB26857, sample SAMEA4031766) | metagenome | biome: human; feature: oral; material: saliva | place: Philippines | collected 2014 | study...
ACTCTACAAGTAGCTTGTAGGCTTGATGCCCTAGTTCTTCTCGCTTGAGACGACTCTTGAGGACACGATTCTCTTTACGTAGCTGCTCTAACTCTTCTTTTTCGTTCAGGGGTAGCTCACTCTGGGGGGATTGGGACACTTTCATTGGGACCGGATGAACTTTATCTTCGAGTCCAAATTTACTAAGCCAAGAGCGAATGAGACCATGACTTAGACCATATTTCTGCTCAATGGCTACTTTGCTATCTGACCCCGAGAGGTAATCCTCAAGGATGCTAAGGCGTTCAAAGTTGTTTAAATGTTTGCCCATAATGGATACTGGTTGCATCCCGCCAACTGTCAACTTTTTTCAGTACACGTCATTTTTCGCGCGTGTTTTCAGGATTTCCGGAACCACTTTCTTCTGATTTGCGGTTCGTCTTTTCCTGACCGATCGCACTCTTTAAGAATGCCAAGAAGCCTCTTCGGACTATATCTTGTGTGGAGCTCTTGGAGGAGACAATGAAAAATGAAGAGACAAAAGCACCGAAACTTACGTGGTGCAGAAGCAAAATCGTTTGGCAATTTCAGATTTAATACTACCTTTGCAAACGCAAAACGGATTTTTGTCTTTTGCTAAGAACATCCGGAGGCCCATTCGTCTATCGGTTAGGACGCAAGATTTTCATTCTTGAAAGAGGGGTTCGATTCCCCTATGGGCTACACGCAGAACGAATAACAGTTCCCATACGAAGGCTGTGTCAAAGGATTACCCCCTTTATGACACAGCCTTAGTCGTTTTGCAGTCTATACTCAACTGAGAAGGCCGGAATTTCCTCTAAGAGAGGTATCTCCCATGGTTCGGATGTCTGTTCCATTCCATTATTCTCTTCGTTTTCTCATGGCAGTACCTTATCACAATTGAAAACAGCAACACTCGGAGGAAGAATTGGCTCAAACAAGGTTTTATTCGTTTTTTTGCAGATAGAAAAAAGACAGCAATGAAGAAAGACATTATCATATTGGGGATCGAAAGCTCCTGTGACGACACCTCTGCAGCCGTGGTCAGGAACGAAACTATGCTTAGCAACGTGATCGCGGGACAGGCCGTACACAATGCCTACGGGGGAGTGGTTCCCGAACTGGCATCGCGTGCGCATCAGCAGAACATTGTCCCGGTAGTCAGCGAAGCTATCAGACGTGCCGGCATTCGCAAAGAAGAAATTGATGCCATCGCTTTCACTCGTGGCCCGGGTTTGCTGGGATCGCTCCTTGTAGGCACCAGCTTTGCCAAGGGATTGTCTCTTTCCTTGGGCATTCCGATGCTGGAAGTCAATCATCTTCATGCCCATGTCCTGGCCAACTTTCTTCGTGAGCCGGGTGAGGAGTCACAGCATCCCTCTTTTCCATTCCTGTGCTTGTTGGTTTCAGGGGGCAACTCTCAGATTATTCTGGTTCGCTCCCCTTACGATATGGAGGTAATAGGACAGACGATCGACGATGCAGCCGGAGAGGCTTTCGACAAATGTGCCAAGGTGATGGGGTTGGGTTATCCCGGAGGCCCCATCGTCAATAAGTTGGCTTCCGAGGGCAACCCCGATGCTTTCCGCTTTGCCCGTCCTCATGTGTCCGGTTACGACTATAGCTTCAGCGGACTCAAGACATCATTCCTCTATACTCTGCGCGACAAACTGGTCGAAGATCCCGACTTCATCGAAAAGAACAAGGCCGATCTGTGCGCATCTCTTCAGCACACGGTCATAGACATCTTGATGAAGAAACTTCGCCAAGCGGCCAAAGATCATAGCATCAAACAAGTGGCCTTGGCCGGCGGTGTATCGGCCAATACCGGACTGCGCGATGCTTTTCATGACCATGCCCGACGTTATGGCTGGACTGTATTCATTCCCAAATTCGCCTATACAACGGACAATGCTGCTATGGTAGCCATTTCCGGATACTATAAGTACTTGCAGGGCGATTTCTGCCCCATCGATGCTGTTCCATTCTCGCGCATCACGGTCTGATGGATAATCCCGTTATTTCCGAACTGGCGAAGCTCTTGACTGAGCGAGGTCTTACATTGGCTACTGCCGAGAGTTGTACCGGAGGGACTATTGCTTCGGCTCTAACTCATTGCCCGGGAGCCTCGACTTTTTTCAGAGGTTCGGTCGTGGCATATCAGAACGACATCAAAATACGCCTTTTGGGAGTGTCCCAAGCCGATATTGAGAGCCATACAGTAGTCAGCGAGCCTGTGGCACGCAGTATGGCTGTGGGTGTTTGCCGCCTGCTTGATGCCAATATAGGAATTGCGACTACGGGAATAGCCGGACCTTCGGGCGGTTCGGATCAGGTGCCGGTCGGCACAGTTTGGATCGCTCTTGTCATCGGTGAGGACACTTTCGCGCACTGTCTGCATCTTAGCGGTACTCGTGAGGAGGTTATCGCTCAGGCCACCGATCAGGCACTTTTGACTATATTTGACCTCTGTAAAAACAAATTGTGACCGGTATAAATCCAATAAAAATATCAGCAGAAATGAAGATGAATCGTTTATTTGCTATAGCAATCGCTACATTGTTTTCAGCAACAGCGACCTCGGCCCAGTCCGCAACGGGGAGCGATCAGGTCTGTCGCATCGGTATGCAGTACCAAATCAGCTATAATGAGCATTGGGGTGCCAATAGGCCTGTTATCATCACGGTAGAGCCGGGCAGTGCTGCCGATGTGGCGGGACTCAAACCCGGCGATGTCATTGAAAAAGTGGACGGAAAGGCTACTGCTTCGCTGGACGAAGTGGATTTTCAGAAGCTCCTGATCAGTGGAAACACGACCCGACTGGAGGTCTCCGATCTGTCGGGGACCAAGCAAATCACCTTAGGACGTGACTGCCAGTCTCGGTATATTCTGTCCGAACGTCAGTTGGCACGCTCTTTCAGCTTCTATAGCTTGCAGGATGCCAGCGATCGCCGTATCGTGCGTCCATACAAAGTCAAGACATCGACCAAAGCGGACTTTACCAATCTGCGTACATACTCTTTCGCAGCTTCTTCGCCCGACAACGAGGAGATCGATATAGCTGTCTACAAAGAAGTGGGCAAATATCTGAGTGCCATGGGAATGAAGGAGACGCTAAACAATCCCGATGTAATCGTCGATTGTTATTATCTGTTCGACAACAACAAGCTCTTTACCTCATTCAATAGTTCCGCCCCTCATAATTCTTGGCAGTATTCTCCGCGTGACAAGAGGATGATATCGATCCCCATTATGCCGGCCGGCACACAGGAGATCAATGCTCCTTATGTAATCCAGCTCGGCGTACGGCTGATCAATGCCAGGAACAATCTCCAAATTTTCTGGCAATGCGAGTCTAATGATTTCCTTTCCACACCTTTGGAGTTGGCAGAATATGCGCGATACAACGTGCCTTTGATGATGATGGAATTCCCGTTTATTCGCTATCGTGAGAACCCGACGTTCCGTCTGCGGAGTCAGCGTTACTTCTATACGGGACTGTACTATCAGGCCAACGACCTTTCGCTCGTGGCAGCAGTCGACCCCGACTCTCCGGCAGCGAAGGCAGGGCTGAAAGCCGGAGACCGTATCATCAGTATCAACGGTATTCCTGCTTTGTCCGGATCCGAAGAGTATTCCTCTGCTTATAAAGAGTTCATCAAAAAGAGCATGAAGTACCGTACCGAGGAGGACACCTTCACCGATGCCAATGGTTTGGCCGGGTGTCGTTATTGGTCACCCAAGAACTACGAGAAGATTGCACGCATGATAGCACAGCCCAAATACAAGCCGGCTTTTGCCTATCTTTTCTTCTTCCGTTCGTACGTGAACGACCAGCAGATTACTTCGTGCGTCTTTCAGGTGCAGCGCGATGGTATGCCCGAATCTATTTTGGTGCAACCCGTCCTGCGAGACGAATCGTCAGTTACGCTTGAGTAATCCCGGAGGATGAAGCGGAGCAAATACCAGCTCGGACGCATAGGTCGTCTGACCATCGACCGTATCGTATCCATCGGGGCATATCTCGATGGAGGCGACACGGATATTTTGTTGCCCAATCGCTACCTCCCCTCAGATGCTGCACCTGGTATGGAAGTGGAGGTATTCGTCTATCACGACAATGAAGGCAGACTCATCGCCACCACCATGCGGCCGCTTGTCGAAGTAGGACAGGTGGCTCTGCTGCATGCCGTCTCCGTCACAGATAGTGGGGCGTATATGGAATGGGGCATACACAAGGATCTCTTCGTTCCTTTTAGAGAACAGACGCAGCTCATTCGAGAAGGCGGACGCTATTTCGTCTATGCTTATATCGATCATGTGAGCGGTAAGATCGTTGGCTCGGCGAAATTGTCCAAACATTTGGGCAACATTCCCCCATCCTACTCCCCTGGGGACAAGGTGTCGGCACTGGTTTACGAACGAATCGATCCGGGTTATCGCATGATCGTGGATCATACCCATTGGGGGATGATCTATTCCGATACGCTACCGATGCCTTTGGCTATCGGGGCACAAGTGAAAGCTTTCGTGATTCGCCTCCGTGACGATGGTAAAATCGACCTCTCGCTCAAACCGATAGGCTATGACCGTATTGACTCCGAGAGCGAACGACTGCTACACATGCTCCAAAGAAGAGGCGGTCGGCTTCCCATCGGGGATAAGAGTTCGCCCGAGGAAATTATGCAACATACCGGTATGAGCAAGAAAACGTTCAAAATGGCTGTCGGAATGCTCTATCGTCGCCGTTTGATCAGGATCACTCCTACGGCAATCACTCTGAATGAAACTGTATCTACTCCCGAAGCATAAGCCGACAACCTGTCGGAAGCAAACAATTGAGCATGCACAATACAATGAATCATACAGAACAGGATAAGGAGATGATGCGCGAAGCGATCCGATTGGCCGACGAAAGCGTTGCCAATGGAGGGGGGCCTTTTGGTGCTGTGATAGTAAAAGATGGAGAGATCATTGCAGCGACGAGCAATCGTGTGACCCTCGACAATGACCCCACAGCGCATGCAGAAGTGAATTGTATTCGTATGGCTTGTAAGCGGCTCGGCACTTTCGATCTTTCGGGATGTACCATTTATACTTCATGCGAGCCGTGTCCGATGTGCCTCGGAGCCATCTATTGGGCACGCATAGATCGGATTTTCTATGGCAACAATCGGCAGGATGCTGCCGATATAGGATTCGATGACGATTTTATCTATCAAGAGCTGGCTCGTCCTATGGATAGCCGCTCTACTCCGATCATCCCGATACTGCAGGATGAAGCACTCCATTCTTTTCGTCTTTGGACAGAAAAAACGGATAAGGCCGAATACTAAAGGCTTTCCGACCCATTGATTTCAGGCTGCTTCAGACCTCTCTCTTCACAATTTACAGCCATTCCTCCAACCTTTTTCTTTTATGATAAGAGAGAAGGGCATCGAAACGTTTGTTTGGTAGATACTGAAAATGGAATCGGGGCTGTGCCAATGAGATTGAACACAGCCCCGAAAATATTTGGTATTTGAACGGAATTACTTCAGTGCAGCGATAGCAGCTTCATAATTCGGCTCTTGAGTGATCTCGGGAACAAGCTCTTCGTAAATGATCTTACCGTTTTCGTCCACTACAACGACGGCACGAGCCAAGAGACCTTTCAAAGGGCCATCGGTCATCAGCAGACCATAACCCTTCTCAAAGCAGTCGCAGCGGAAAGCTGAAACGGTGATAACCTTGTCCAGACCTTCGGCACCACAGAAGCGAGCCTGTGCAAAAGGCAGGTCCTTGGAAAGGCAGAGTACTACCGTATTGTCCAAAGAAGATGCTTCCTGATTGAAACGGCGTACGCTGGCTGCACAGACACCTGTATCTATACTGGGAAATATGTTGATTACCACTCTTTTTCCTTTGAATTCCGAGAGCGATACTTCGCTCAAATCAGCCTTCACGGCTTTGAAGTCGGGAGCAACTGAACCTACACCCGGGAGCTGTCCATTCGTATTGATGTTGATTTTGCCTTGTAATGTTACTGTTGCCATAACTGATAATGCTGTTAGAAATATTTTTAGACTCATTGTAATCATATCTTTATTCCTAAAACAAGGAGTTCGTCTTATTGTTCATCGTACACGAATCATGCTCAACCCGTCGCGCATCGGAACTATCAAGTTCTCCACACGTTCATCCTGCAAGACCATTTCGTTGAAGCGAAGGATACCCTGTGTCTGGCTATCGGTCGGAAGAGGCTCGGCCACCACTTTACCGTCCCAAAGCGTATTATCGGCCAGGATGAGTGCTCCGGGAGGCAGGTGGTCTATGATCATTTCATAGTAAAGGGTGTATTGTCTCTTGTCTGCATCCATATAAATCAGATCGAAGCGTTCGTTCTTGACCAAGTCCGGTAGCAGATCCAAGGCCTCCCCAATATGTAATCTGATCTTACCCCCCAAATCCGAGGCCTCCAGATAGCGGCGGATGAAGTCCTCCATCTCGTCGTCGCGCTCCAGTGTGTGGAGCAGTCCGTCCGGAGTCAATCCCTCTGCCAAGCAGAGAGAGGCATAGCCGGTATAGGTGCCGATCTCCAAGATCCGGCGTGGTCTCATCAGATGAGAGATCATCGACAAAAAACGTCCCTGCAGGTGTCCGGAAAGCATCCGCGGACGCATCAGGTGCAGATGAGCATCCCGATCCAACTTTTGCAAGATGGGTGGTTCGGCCGATGTATGTGTCGCAATATATTCGTCGATGGTCATACTCCTTAGCGTTCGCATGAGATCTGATACTTGATCAGATCTATTTCCAGAGCAGTATTAGTCTGTAAAGATATGGGCCTAATGATTTCTCAGACCGATCATTTTGTATGCCGCAGCTTTATTCTCTGACCAGAAAATCTACTGCCAACCGGTAACCCTCCAGACCGAAACCTGATATGATTCCCCGACAAGCCGGCGCGATCATCGACTGCCGGCGGTATTCCTCGCGTGCAAAGATGGAGCTGATATGTACCTCCACTACAGGGATGCTGATGGCTCGGATGGCATCCAGCAAGGCAATAGACGTGTGCGTATAACCACCGGCATTGAGCACTACCCCCACGGCACCGCTTTGTTCGGCGCGGTAAAGGGCATCGATCAGCTCGCCCTCATGGTTGCTCTGATAGTAAGAGATGGTAGCATCGGGATAAAGGTCTCGCAAATCTTCGAGATAAGCATCGAACGAACGAGTGCCGTAGATTTCCGGTTCTCGCTTGCCCAGCGACGCCAGATTGGGGCCATTGATAATGTGTATAAGCTTCATAACGATTGTTTATCTTTGGGAGGCAGAGCCATAAAAAAACGGCTTACGGCGCAGACTCTCGTTCCGGTGTGTGCATAGGTTGGCACACAACCTCTACAAAGGTATAGATATTTGACAATGATAGAAGATAGCCTTTCCAAGCGTTACAAGTCCTACCTCAGTTTGGAGCTTCACCTGACACCCAACAGTGTGGATGCTTACTTAAAGGATTTGAGCAAGTTAGACTCTTATCTCACGGCTGAAAACATCTCTTTTCGAGAGGTTACGTATGAAAATCTTCAACATTTTGTAGCCGAATTGTATGACCTCGGCATCAGTGCGCGTTCGATAGCGCGTATCATCAGCGGTGTCAAGAGCTTCTTCCGCTTCCTCGTTTTGGAAGAGTATATCGAAGCGGATCCTACCGAGTTGCTCGAAGGCCCTCGCATCGGTGTCCATCTGCCTACGGTATTGACCATCGAAGAGGTCGATCGATTGATCGGAGCGATCGATCCGGCAGCTCAGGGAGCCCAACGCAATCGCGCCATTCTGGAAATACTCTATAGCTGTGGTCTGCGTGTCAGCGAACTGACTTCTTTGAAATTCAGCAATCTCTTCCTTAACGAATCATTTTTGCGTATCGATGGCAAAGGGCGCAAACAGCGTCTTGTACCCATGAGCGAGACTGCTATCACCGAGCTGAAGCGGTATCTGTCCGATCCCGAACGCCCGACCCCTGTTCTTGGACAGGAGGAGTACGTATTTCTGAGCAATCGCGGCAAAGCCATCTCCCGCATCATGGTTTTCGTCATGATCAAGAAATTGGCAGAGGAAGCCGGTATAACGAAGAGTATCAGCCCCCATACATTCCGTCACAGCTTTGCCACCCATCTGCTCGAGGGAGGAGCTAATCTGCAGGCCATTCAGCTCATGCTTGGCCATGAGAACATTGCCACGACAGAGATCTATACCCATATCGACAGGGAAACTCTCCGGCATGAAATCGAGACCTACCATCCGCGCAATCAATCCTATCGTCGATCCGGTTCCGAAGCTGACCAATAAAAAATAGCTCCCCTCGCCACAGAGAGATGGCATAATGGCTATATCGAATTTTCGTCTTTCATGGAGAGCATATCGAGGTACTCTTCCCAGTCGGTATCGACTTCGCATTCTATCTCCAGCGGTAATGTTTCGTAAGGGGCCAACACCTCATTGAGCCGTTCGCCGAATACTCGTTCAGTACGGGCATAATAGACCCAATACTTTGTTCCGCCTCCGGTATAGTTGCCTGTCATGATGGCCAACTTGTCCTTTTCCATAGCCTTACGGATGAGCAGCTCGATCTCTTCGATCTGTTTGCCTGCCGATTCTGTAGGCAGACCATGTTCGTCGGCTTCGTAAGACCAGCGTATTTCGATTCGGATTTTCAGCTTGCCACTCAGTCGAAATTCGTCAAGCTCCAAGCGTCCATTGACGAATACTATGTTGCCCTTCTCATCCTCACTGATGGAAGTAAACCATCGGTCTGTTAGTTTCATTGTCTGTCGGTTTTATTCTTTCGTTTATCGTATAGCCAGATTTGGATGGAATTGAGCGAATTTTGCCATACCACATAGCTTGCAGGTGCGATAGAAGCTATCGGATTCAAATAGGTAAGCGACATCCAAATGGCAAGCGAAGTGTTTTTTTGCCCTAATGCCTGACCGGCCGTAATGCTCTCTTCCAAATATCGTTTGCTTAGCCACTTGCCCAACCCGAACTGCAGCAAACAGCTTAGCAGACCACCCAACGCCAACAGCAGTTCCAAACGGATGCTGTCGGAGCCTTGTGCCATCACATAGCCTGTCGTTTTGGCCATGATGATAGCCAGCGAGACAACCCATAGCCAAAAAGCCATTTGGGGAATGCGCAGAAGCCGGGCATGTGTCCGAGGGCTCGTGAAACGAATGATCCAAGCAGCCAATAGAGGAACCACCACCAGAGGCAAGACACCCCAAAGAATATGGATGACGGAAGAGCAAAACGGCATATCGGCATGTGCCGTACTCAGCGAAGAAAACAGCAAAGGCCCCAATACCGCTACTCCCATGTGGGTAAGCAGCACATACGTAGCACCGAAGGCGATATTGCCTCCGAGCATTCCGATGATGACGGATGAGGCCGTGGCAGCAGGACAGATAAAGCAGATCATAACGCCTTCTGCCACGATGGGATCGAGCAACCTAAAAGCGAAAAATCCTCCTATAGCGAGTGTAATCTGTATAAGGGCTAACAGCAGATGCAGTCGGGAGAAGTGCATATCCCGAGGAGAGATCTTTAAGAAGGTAAAGAAGAGCATCAGAAAGATCATGTAGGGTATCAGAAAAGAAAGCGGCGACAGTATAGGCCATGCCAATACCCCCAAAGCCATGGCAATGGGTAGTGCCAGATTTTTGAGGATCTTCATCGATTTTGATTCTTTTTTCGGGCTAACCATCGCCCCACAGCCTGATGTATGGATTCCAATCCGAAGTCTTCGGGGGTTATATCCTCCGGAGCCAATATCACCAGTTCGGCTGCATCATCACTTGCTATGGCTGAGGAAAAATCAGAAACTTGAGCTGCAAAAAACAAATCGGCCGTATGGACGCGCATCCCTCCGTAGGGATAGATATTGGGAAGCGAGAAAAGATAAGATACTGCTTCGACTTCTATTCCTGTCTCCTCACGGATCTCTCTGATGATACCCTCTTCTGCCGTTTCGTCCATGTCCATAAAGCCGCCGGGCAAATCGAGTGTGCCTTTGGCCGGATCTTTGGCTCGGCGCACGGCCAATAGTCTGCCCGCGCTATCGGTAATGAAACAAGCCGTCGCAGCAGAAGGATTGGCATAATAAATCAATCCGCACTTCGGACACGATTTGGCTTTCGGGTTTCTCTCCGCAAAACCATCGTTTCCGCAGCGCGGACAGTATCTGAAAGGTGCGAGCGGATGCTCAGCGTTTATTTTGCCTCCCATCCCAAAGCACTTGCCCCGAGCACAGCGGCATCGCTCTCTTTGAGCTGAGAGAAGAGCAGCTTGGTCTTCCCTCGGTAGATATTCAGCACATTCTTTTCCATGTGGTGGCGGATCGGATTCATCAGCAGGTCACCTGCTTTGGTAAGACCACCGAAGAGGATGATCGCTTCCGGACTGGAGAAGGTAACGAAGTCGGCAAAAGCCTCTCCGAGGATGGCTCCCGTAGTCTCGAATATCTCTTGAGCAAGGCCATCGCCACTGATAGCTGCATCGTAAACATCTTTCGAAGTGATTAGATCGGGCTGAATGTTCCGGAGCAAGCTCTTGTCCGAACGGATGTCCAGGTATTCGCGAGCTGTACGGGCTACTCCTGTAGCAGAGGTGTAAGTCTCGAGACAGCCCTGTCTGCCACAACCGCACATGCGACCATTGCGGCGAACGATCATGTGTCCCAGCTCACCGGCAAATCCATCGTGTCCGTACACCAAGCTGCCATTGACTACTATGCCGCTTCCGACCCCCGTACCGAGCGTGATAACGATGAAGTCCTTCATGCCACGAGCTGCTCCATAGGTCATCTCTCCGATGGCAGCAGCATTGGCATCATTGGTCAGTGTCGTGGGGATACCTAATGAATCGGTGAGCATTTGGGCGAAGGGTATTTGGGTCTGTTTCCAAGGCAAATTGGGCGCAAACTCGATCGATCCGGTATAATAGTTTCCATTGGGAGCACCTACACCGATACCCTTTATCTTCTCTTTCCCTCCTACCTGTTCAATCAACTGATTGATGCCGGCAGTCAGATCTTTGATATAATCGTTCAGATCGTTGTGCGCTCCGGTCTTGATGGACGAACTTATAACCAAATTGCCACGAGCGTCCACCACTCCGAATACGGTGTTGGTACCGCCTACATCCACTCCTAATACATAAGGCTTTTCCATTGAAATAGTGTCTTTTAGATGTTTCACTTTAGCTATATCCGCAAAGATATTCGTTTTTTCGTCCGTTCGTTCACCGGCCGGCCGGTATGCTTTGCAGTTTGCTCCTCCGGCCACTGATGACGATGTCCAGCCACGAATACAGTTTGTTCCCTCCATAATAGAATAAGAGTCCCGAAACCAGACCGGCCAATACATCGATGAAATAATGTGCTTGTATATAGACAGTCGCCAGTGTCAGGCAAATACCGATGGGCAGGAGGTACCAGAATAACTTCCGGCTACTTCGGTGAAAGAAAGCGAAGATCACCGTTGTAATGCCGACATGACTACTGGGAAAAGCCGCAGTGGGACGCTCTCCCATTTGTTGTGACATATTGACCAGACGATAGAACAGTCCCTGATGCGCCACCTCCATCTCTTGTAGCTCCGGGTGTGCGGCAAAGTACTGACCGATGGGTGGAAATCGCCCTGCCGCTACGCTATCCCAACCGATGGCGGGGAAATAGAATTGTGGCCCGGCTACCGGCAGGAGAGTATAGATCAGATAGTAGATATAAAAAGAACCGAACAGCACGAAAGCCACACGTTCGGCCTGCCTATAATTGGAGATATAGTAGAAGAGAATGACTCCGACAATAAGCGCGTAATAAATGAAGTAGCCGAAGTGGAGGACTTCGCTTATTATCCAGTGGGGGAATAACCGGCTAAACCAAATAGCCGGCTGACTGAAGCAAACGATCTGTTCGGCCTGGGCGAAGATATGATCCAGATTGTCGAAATGCTGATTGAAGAGAAAAGTCTCCGGATACCAATAGCTGAGCAGCATCAGCTGAAAGATGATGCGCAGTGCCCAAGTGAATCGAGAAGGAGAGCGATAATAGAGCAACGCGAATATGCCTGTTCCTACGAGTATTTCCACCCGATTGAGAAGCAGTGTGTCGGCGTCGGGCATGGTGGGGCGCATAATAAGGAGGATGATCCCCGTGATGATGACGTAAAGCAAAGCCAACACCTCTGTGAGGATCAGTAGCCGATTGGCATAGGCTTGCCCTACGGTGGCAGAGATCGTCACTGCTTTCCTCCGCTGTTTCTGCTGTCGTTTCATGAGGGTTGAGACTGGTGGCGTATATAGAGGTCTTCGATGATACCATCTGCCAATCCTACGATAGGAGCAATGATGGTTTTGGCTCCGGTAATGTCCGCCACCTCAAGGAAAATCTCTGCTGCCGGGATGATTACATCCGCGCGGTCGGGTTTGAGGTGGAAGCGTACCATTCGTTCTTCGGTTGAAATGGGCTTGAGCAGGTCGTATGTCTTGTGCAGTGCTTCTACCGGCATGATGCTATAGCGAGAAGACCCCCTGTCCGATCCGCTCAGACGGACAAGGCGATTGATATTGCCTCCCGTGCCGATAATCGTGATGTCGGTATATTCTTTTGTAATGGCCATGAGTTCCGAGCGGAATGCTTCTCGAACATAGGGGCGAACCTTTTCGCTGAGCAGACGTACCGTACCGATGTCGAACGACTGCGAATGCTTGATATGGGTATCGGAGAAAAGTGTAAGCTCGGTACTACCTCCACCGACGTCCAGATAGATGTAATTGCCTCCGTCGGAAATAATCTGTTCGATATGATTGTCCGAAACGAGGCGTGCCTCCTCATCTCCATCAATGATGTCTATATGGATACCTGTTTTCTCTCGGATCTGTGCGATCACGGCTTCGGCATTCGATGCATCTCTCATGGCGGAGGTGGCACAGGCGCGATAGTCCTTTACCCGATATATCTGCATCATCTCATTGTATGCCCGCATGAGCCGTACCATGTTGTCTGCCTTTTCCTCTCCTATGTATCCTTTGGTAAAAGAGTCTTCGCCCAGACGAATGGGAACTCGCATGATCAGCACCTTGCTGAGAGGCTCCTCCATTCCTTCGCTATTGACACATTTGATCAGTAGGCGCACAGCATTCGAGCCGACGTCTATGGCGGCATAATGTACCTTTTCCATTCTTTAATGCTTAGTCAGGCAAAGATAGTCGTTAGCATTCATTCCCACATCCATCCCTCCGCATGGTATAAAGTCAAACGAAAAGGGCTGCGCGAACAGGAGTCTCTCCTCCTCGCACAGCCCCCGTTTCATATTTCGCTAAAGGGGTCAGCGACGCGGTTTGATGTCGAGCTTGACCGGCTTGATCATATTCTCCGGTGAGAGTATCGTATCCAGATCCTCTTTCGACAGGATGTCGTGTTCCAAAACGAGGTCGTAAACGCCACGTCCCGTTTCCATCGCTTCCTTGGCGATCTTGGTCGAATTCTTATAGCCGATGATCGGATTCAGAGCCGTAACGATACCGATGCTGTTGCGGATATACCCACGGCATTCGTCCTCGTTGGCCGTGATGCCATCAATACAGAGTGTACGCAGCGTATCGAATCCGTTCATGAGCAGATCCGAACTTTCGAAGCAGCATTGTGCCATCACAGGCTCCATAGCGTTCAGCTCCATTTGGGCTGCATCGCCTGCCATCGTTACGGTCAGGTCGTTGCCCATCACCTTATAGCAGATCTGATTCATTACTTCCGGAATCACAGGATTCACCTTACCCGGCATGATGGACGAACCCGGCTGCATGGCAGGCAGATTGAATTCGTGCAAACCGCAACGAGGACCACTGGCAAGGAGACGCAGGTCGTTGCAAATCTTGTTCACCTTCACACAGATACGGCGCAAGGCAGACGAATATCCTACCATCACGGAAGTGTCGCTCGTAGCCCCTACCAGATCGGCACTGAGACGAATGTCCCAGCCGGTGACTTCACGAAGAGCCTCTATGCAGTATTCGGCATAGTTTGGCTGGGCGCAGATACCCGTGCCGATAGCCGTAGCACCCATGTTCACGGTCAGGAACTCTTCGGCGGCAAAGTCCAGATTTTTGATTTCATCCTGCAAGATGGAAGCAAATCCGCCGAACGTCTGTCCCAGAGACATAGGCACAGCATCTTCGAGCTGAGTACGTCCCATCTTGAGTACATGGGCAAATTCGCGGCTCTTGGCACGCAGCGACTCGATGAGATCCAGAAGATGGGGGCGGAACTTCAGATATGTGGCATAAAGGCCGAGGTGGATAGCTGTCGGATAAGCATCGTTGGTGCTCTGCGAGCAGTTCACGTGATCATTAGGAGAGAGGTGGGCAAATTCGCCTGCCTCGTGTCCCATGATCTGCAAGGCACGGTTGCAAATCACCTCGTTGGCGTTCATATTCGTGGTCGTTCCTGCACCACCTTGGATCATATCCACGGGGAAATGCTCGTGGTGCTTGCCTTCGAGGATTTCCTTGCAGGCTTTCACGATGCCGTCTTTCTGGGCATCGGTCAAGAGACCGAGCCGATGATTGGCCACTGCAGCCGCCCATTTCGTCATGGCCCAGCCATTGATAAACAGGGGGTAATCGTTCAGATGAAAATTGCTGATGGGGAAGTTTTCTATACCACGCAGCGTCTGTACGCCATATAGAATATGGCCGGGTATCTCGCGTTCTCCGATAAGATCGCTTTCGATACGTGTAGTCTTTTTTAATTCCATAAAAGGGGGAATAGTATTTGATTCTTTTTTATAGTTGCACAAAGATACAAGTTATTTATGTACAGCCAAGAGAGGGATGCTGCGACTCTTGTTATGGAAGGGGGAGTTCGCCGGTTGGAGACATAATGTCGGGATTTCTAAGAGGAGCGAATCAGCCTCGTTTCCTCCTCGATCATATTTCTTTCGGTTCCTGACAGAACCTTCCTACAATATGTGTAATCGGCCGATAAGACGGTTACTTGCAGGCTCAATCCCTGATCGCTGCCCGTATGCACATCAGCTTCGTGAGCAGCCCTTCGAGCAAATCCAGTCGGAGCATGTTGGCTCCATCGCTTTTGGCCGAAGCAGGATCGGGATGCGTTTCGATGAAAAGCCCGTCCGCACCTACGGCTATGGCAGCCTTCGCGATGGTCTCTATCAGCTCGGGTTTTCCCCCTGTCACGCCACTACCCTGATTGGGTTGCTGGAGGGAGTGAGTCACGTCCATTACTACGGGAAAGCCCAGCGAACGCATTGCCGGAATATTCCGGTAGTCCACCACCAAATCCGTGTAGCCGAAGGTATTGCCACGCTCGGTCAGAATCACTTGGCTGTTGCCGCTGTCCACGCACTTTCGTGCCACGAAAGCCATGGCTTCGCCCGAGAGGAACTGCCCTTTCTTCACATTGACGATTCGCCCGGTGTGGGCTGCCGCCACGATCAGATCCGTCTGCCGGCAGAGGAAAGCCGGTATCTGGAGTACATCCACGTACTCGGCAGCCATAGCCGCTTCGTGTGTCTCATGTATGTCCGTCACCGTCGGGACACCGAACACCCGGCCTACCTTGCCCAGAATGCGAAGTGCCTTTTCGTCGCCTATGCCGGTGAAGGAATCTATACGCGAGCGGTTGGCCTTGCGGTACGATCCCTTGAATATATACGGAATGCCCAGTCGGGAAGTCACCTCTACTATTCGCTCTGCAATGCGCAGTGCCATATCTTCGCTCTCTATGGCACAAGGGCCGGCCATCAGAAAGAATGAGTCCGCTGTCTGTAGTCTCTCGTATAAGGAGTTGGAGTTGGTCATCGTTTCGAAGTTATTTATCGTTTCTGTCAGCCAAAAGTACAAAAAGCCCTTCCTTAATCAATAGAGAGTAGTCGATTCCGTCGATCGGCCGGCCAAGAGTCGAGAGGGAAAAGTGCTCAGAACAAGTAAAAAAATGACCGTCATGGCTATGCATGAATGAAGAACGGCAACCTGTGTTCTCTTTCGTTATTTGATGAGTATAAGGTAAAAGCAAAATCTTTCGATATGGGTCATTTTCGAAGCTGAAAAAACGGAATATTCACCGAAAAACATGCGTCAAAAAAGTTTTCAACAACGAAGAAGTGTTTGGAATGATTCCAAATAAGCACTTCTGAGAGATCGAAATTCGAGGTAATGTACGTAACATGACAGCCTTTTTCAGATCGAAAAACTCTTTTTATTAGTTCGATGAACAATCTATATATTAATCATTTTTGATTTATATATAAATCGTTTTCATTTTGTATATAAATAATTTTCAATAAATATATAGATCGAAAATGATTTGTATATAAATCACAACTTCCTAAAGGCTTTTTCTTGAGGGGATAAAACAGAGGCACCCGTCGGATTTTCTCTTGAATCCGACGGGTGCCTTATGTATCAGGTGAGCTATCGAAAGACTATACGGCTTTACTCCTCATAGAATAAAATCCGCTTTGTCCGCATGTTGCGACCATATATGCTGATACGAGCAGGACACAATAGACCTGCGGCCAAACGTGTAATAGAGCAATCGGAGTACATATCTGTTTTCATTGAGTCGTTAGTAAAGTATTTTCGTTGATAAATTAGCTTTCTCTAAAATATGGACATACATTCATCAGAGTTTTCTGCTACTCTGCAAAAGTAGCAAAAAAGCTCTATCCCGACGAGTCCGATTCGGACACTCGATCAGGGGTACAAACAAAAATACGAACCAAAAGGCTTTCGCTCTTAGTTCGTATTCTTGAGAATTGAGGTCGGTTATATAGCCCGATTACGTCGTTTCCTTTGCCGAAAATATGCCGAGATATGACTCAGCCGGCATCTTCAAATGTTACCCAAGTCTCGGTTTGTTCCTGCTATTACGGACTGATTCGGCATCAGTAGTGGAATGTGCTTCCTCCGAGGAACTCACGCATCAGAGAGTTGTTCGGAAGCAAACGTGCCGGTATCATGCGGAAACTGCTCAAAAAGCGTAGCAGTCTACGGGCTTCAGCATATTCCGGTTCGTTACGAGGGATTGCCTGTAAGATCGGCTCCGCGTAAGCACGCAAAACAGCCAACTCGTAGAGCATGGCACTATTGAACATGACATGTGCATTCTCTTGGAACGGGAATACCCATTTTTCCTCTCCTCGTCGGACACTCTGCCAACGACGCAATGTCCCCAGACCGGAGTAATTGCGATAGCGATAGTCACGCACCAATCGCCTGATCAGTCGGTTGTCCGTACTGGGGATCCGATTGTGAGCATCCAATCCTATTGCAGTGAGAGCACTCACATAGATCTTATACGTACTTGATTCGGGCACACCGGGTATCAGCTCCGGATTCAGCGCATGAATGCCTTCGAGGATCAGGATGTCTCCGTCTTTCAGCTGTATGGTATTTCCTTTGTACACCCTCATCCCGGTTGTGAAGTCATAGGTGGGCAGGTTCACTTCTTCACCGGCGATCATCTGCTTCAGATCCTTATTGAAAAGGGGCAGATCCAAAGCATAGAGCGATTCGAAATCATAGTCTCCGGATTCATCGCGTGGCGAATCCTCGCGGTTGATGAAATAGTCATCGAGCGAAAGTCCGTAGGGGCGAATATAATTGGTCAGGAGCTGCGTTTGTAGTCTTTTGCAGAAAGTGGTTTTACCTGAAGAGGAAGGCCCCGAGATTAGTACCACCCTTACTCCTTCTTTGTATTTATGTGCTATATCATCGGCTATGGCGGCAATCTGTTTCTCCTGCATAGCCTCCGACACCTGTACCATCGTGGAGATGTCGTTTCGATCGACAGCTTTATTCAGGCTGCCTACGTGAGTCACTTGCAGAATATCCAAAAGTCGATCATGATCGGCAAAGACTTGTCTCATCATCGGTTGAGGCACGAATGGTGCCAGTTCCTCGGGCTTATCTCGTCTCGGAATACGCAGAAGGACTCCATCCAAATAAGGCTCCAAGCCGAACAGTCCGATATAGCCGGTCGATGGGGCAAGGCTACCATAATAATAATCGGGGTAGCCATCCAAATCATAATAGCGAGAATATGGCATGCCTCTCGTCTCCAGCAAATCGGCTTTGTCCTCATAGCCCATCGAGCGGAACATGGCCGCCACCTCTTCGGTGCGCTCACAATGTGCTCGGAAAGGTATGTCTGCGACTATAAGCGACTCCATTCGCTCCTTGATCCGCACGATCTCTCCGGGTGTGATCATATGAGCATTCTTGATCTGACAATAGTAACCGTTGGACAATGAATGTTCGATGAAAAGTTTGCTCCCGGGTAATATGTCTGCAACAGCCTTGCTTAATATGAAGCTGAGCGTTCGGACGTAAGTTCGCATACCCGATTCGTCCGAAAAAGAAGCGAACAGGACATCGGAAGGCTCATATAATCTGAAACCAAGGTCTCGTGTACAATGATTGACTTGTGCATTGAAAGGACGAAAGCCCAAATCGTCTTGAAAGTACTCTGCCACTCGCTCTAAAGATATGCCATGTGGAAACTCTTCGTAGCGATCGAGATTGTCACAGTAGATGCGGATTTTATCCATAATGATTAACTATTTCAGTTATATTTGTGCGTGAAAGGTACAAAATCCGGTGTAACCTTTGACTACTTAGGTAAACTAAATACGAGTTTTATGGCTGTAGAAATAAGAGAAGTATTGGACAAAGCCGAGCTGAAGAAATTCGTTCAGTTCAATATAGATCTCTATAGAAATAATCCCTACCATGTGCCGGGGCTGATCGATGATGAGATGATGACCTTGGACAAAGACCGCAATCCGGCTTTTGAGTTCTGCGAAGCCATCTATTTCTTGGCTTATCGTGAAGGGCGGATCGTGGGACGCATCGCCGGTATGATCAATCACCGTGCCAATGAAACTTGGAATCAGAACAACGCTCGCTTCGGGTTCGTCGATTTCATCAACGACAATGAGGTCGTAGATGCCCTTTTCCATGCCGTATCCGAATGGGCACGCTCCAAGGGGATGGATATGCTGCAAGGGCCAATGGGTTTCACCGATATGGACCACGAAGGGATGCTTATCGAAGGCTTCGACCAGCTGGGTACGATGGCTACCATTTACAACTACGCTTATTACCCCAAACAGCTTGAGCGTCTGGGATTCATCAAAGATCAAGACTGGAAGGAGTATAAGATCTTCGTGCCTACTGAAATTCCGGAAAAACACCGTCGCATTTCCGAGATCGTACGCCAAAAGTACGGACTCAAGACTCTCAAATTCCGGACACGCAAAGAGGTCATGCCCTATGCCCATCGTATATTCCGCACCCTCAATAAGGCTTATAGCCAGCTCTACGGCTTCTCCGAGTTGTCCGAAGCTCAAATAGACTACTATGTCAATATCTATATCCCGATGGTGCGGCTCGACTTCGTTACGGTGATCGTACGCGAGGAAGACGACGAAGTGATCGCCTTCTCCATCACCATGCCCAATCTCAGCCGAGCACTCAAGAAAGCGAAAGGAAGTCTCTGGCCTTTCGGATTCGTCCATCTGCTCAAAGCTCTCAAAGGCAGACCTCGTGTGGTCGATCTCTACCTGATCGGCGTATTGCCGGAGTATCAAAACAAAGGTGTGAACGCCCTCATCTTCGATAATATGATCCCGATCTTCCAAAAGAACGGAGTGGAGTATGCAGAGAGCAATCCCGAATTGGAAACCAATATGGCCGTGCAGATGCAGTGGAACTACTTCGAACGTAAACACCACAAAACGCGTCGGGCATTTATCAAACGGCTCTAAAAACACAGACTGATATGGCGTCGGCAGTAGCCGATAGCAGTATTTTTTGAGAAAGCGACCGGAAAGGGAATGAACTTTTTGGCCGCTTTTCCGTTTTTATAAGCAAGTAGAACAAGAATAAGAACAAACTCAAACGAAACAAGATGAAAAAGAACATTTGCTCGAAAGCCATTCTCTTGGCTTCTCTGCTCCTCCTCTCAGTCGGGACAATGACTGCATCCTGTACTTCCAAGAATGACACTCGTCAAGAAGAAACCGTCTCTGCCGAAAGCAAGGGAGAGAAAGATGGCAAAATCATCCATATCACGGCTGAATACATGCGCGAACATATATATGATTACACAGCCAATCCCCAAGAATGGGTCTATAAAGGTGATAAGCCTGCTATTATCGACTTCTATGCCGACTGGTGTGGCCCGTGCCGCAGCCTTTCGCCCAAATTGGAAGAGGTGGCCAAGAAATATGCCGGTAAGCTGACCGTCTACAAAGTCGATGTGGACAAAGAAAAAGAGTTGGCAGGGATTTTCGGTGTCAGAAGTATTCCGATGGTTCTTTTCGTACCGGTAAAAGGAATACCGACGCAAACGATGGGCAATCTGCCGATGGAGAACATCGAAGAGGCTATCGCCAAAATCATGCAATCTGATCTATAGGTCAAATTGCAGGCTGTAATATACCTACAAGGCCGATAAACACTAACCTTGAGGGCATTTCAAAAGCGATAAACAGCCCTTACAATGAATAAAAAGTGCCCCAGCTGTCAGTCTCCACCGTTGTGTACTGAAAAAAGTTGACAGTTGGGGTGCGCAGGATTCATATAAGTTTACAGACATACCGGTTAGTCCTATGCTGGGGTTACAACTGTCGATCGGTATTTCCCCTTAGGTTTACACAAGCAGATTTAGCCCTTTGCTCGGGATTCATTCTTCTGTAGTTGTAGAGTTCCGGAGCAATATTCCGAGCCTCTTTTTGTTGTGTATATAAAGAGAGATATTTGTGTATATAAGGAAATATATTTCCGTATATAAGAAAATTTAAGCATGTAACTAATCAATGAAAAAGAAGAGATATCGAAGTTGATGTAAACTAACTGATAATGAGGAGGAAATACACGAATTGGCATAATACTGCTCTATTTGTAAAGGGCAAAAATATGCAGATTTAGGCAGAAGTTCAGTTACCAGAGTGTTACCCTGGTTTGATGTAGGTAACGATGGTGCAGTATTCGGTAACTGAATTATTTTAGCTCGTGTGGCTGTTGCTTTGGTCGGCAGTTTTCTGCGTAAGTGAGGAACGCTTTAATTCGGGTAATTTTGCCCACAAATATTAAAGCGTATGAAAACAGAGAAGATGAAGGTGTTGCTCTACCTTAAAAAGAGCGGTATAGACAAATCAGGTAAAGCCCCGATTATGGGGCGGATAACACTTGGGAGGAGTATTGCGCAGTTCAGTTGTAAACTTTCCTGCAACCCCGATTTATGGAATCCCCGTGAGAGCAGGATGGACGGCAAGAGCCGTGAGGCGGTGGAGATTAATGGGAGATTGGAGAATTTGTTGCTTTCCATTCAATCTGCCTATCAATCGTTGATTGCCAAAGGACAGCCATTTGATGCAACCGATGTAAAGGAACTGTTTCAAGGCAGCGTACAGACAAGATGCAGGCTCATCGAAAGGTTGGATATGCTCATCAAGGAGAAAGAAAGCCATATCGGTATAGACATCAAGGAAGAGTCTATGTCTGCCTATCATTCCACTCGGAAACGATTACAGGAGTTCATTCAGAAGAAATACCATGTTTCGGACTTGGCTTTCTCACTGTTGACAGAAAACTTCATCTACGAATTACAAGCATTTTGTCTTGGCGAACTCGGTCATCAGCAAAGCACATTTTTCAGAGTTGCAGCAGATTTGAAGACCGTCTGTAGGCTGGCTTATCGTGAGGGACTGGCTGATACGCTTCTGTTTGATAAAGTACATATAGAACGAGGAGACAAGAAAGCACCTAAAGCTCTTGACAAAGAAGCATTGGACAAACTCAAAGCACTCCGCTTTGATGAGTTGGAAGAGGAAATGGAAGCCGTTCGTGATGTGTTTCTCTTCGCCTGTTATATCGGTGCAGCCTATTGTGATTTGATGGAGCTAAGCAAGAAGCATCTTGTCCGTGATGATGCAGGTAGTTTGTGGTTGAAGTTCAACCGACAGAAGACGGGTGTGCTTTGTCGTATCAAGTTGTTGCCGGAAGCTGTTCGGTTAATAGAGAAAATGCACAGCGATGAAAGGGAAACACTGATCCCTTACATCAAATATCCCACTTATCAGTCCTGTCTCAAAGCCTTGCGATTACGGGCAGGTATTTCTTTTCCATTTACATCGCATACTGCAAGACATACCTTTGCCACGCTTATCACCTTGGAGCAGGGCGTTCCTATTGAAACAGTCAGCAAGATGCTTGGACATACGAACGTAAGTATGACCGAACGTTATGCAAAGGTAACACCGCAGAAACTCTTTGAGGAGTTTAACCGTTTTCTTTCTTTCACAGAAGATATGTATTTAACCATTTAACCAAGATTTTTTATGAGAAGTACATTCAAAATATTGTTTTACATCAACAGACAGAAAACAAAGGCAGACGGCAAGACCGCTATTCTCTGCCGTATCACCATAGACGGAAAAAGTACCACCATCACCACAGGTGAGCAGTGCAAGTCCTCCGAGTGGAATAGCAAGCAAGGACTGACAACCGACAAGAAAACCAATCAAAGAATCGGCGAGTTTAAGGAACTTGTAGAGAAGACCTATCGAGATATTCTGATAAATGACGGAGTGGTAAGTGTGGAACTGCTTAAAAACCGTTTGCAGGGAATAGCCACCATGCCGACAACACTCCTTGCCATGAGCAAGGCAGAATTGCTATCCGTTAAAGTGTGCGTGGGCAAATCAAGAGCTGAGGGAACCTATCAGAATCTTCTCTATTCAGATAAGTTACTTACGGAGTTTGTAAAGGATAAGGGAATGACGGATATAGTCATAGCCACTATAACGGAAGACTTGTTTGAAGAATACCGTTTCTATCTGAAAAAACGAGGCTTGGCAACAGCAACCATGAATCGCTATCTTTGTTGGTTGAGTAGGCTGATGTACCATGCGGTCAGTCAAAGAATCATCCGTTGCAATCCCTTTGAGAATACCAAGTACGAGAAAACAGAACAGAAGATACGCTTTCTACAAAAGAACGATGTGGCCAAACTCATGGCTTTGAAAGTAAACGACAAGGAGGCAGAACAGGCAAGGCGAATGTTCATCTTCGCTTGCTTTACCGGCTTGGCCATTGCCGATATGGAATGCTTGCAATATGGGCATATCCAAACGGCAGCGGACGGACAAAAGTACATCCGCAAGGAACGACAGAAGACAAGGGTAGAGTTTGTCGTACCCCTGCATCCGATAGCGGAAGCCATTATCAAACATTGCAAGGCAGAACAGGAGAAAAACGGAGAAGGGCAATCGGTGAAAGAAGAAGGTAAAACTGAAACAAGGACAGACAGCCTTGTCTTTCCCCGTGATTGCAGCCGAAGTGTGATGGCAGCCAAGCTAAGCATCGTAGGAAGAGCTTGCGGCATCAGAGAGCGGCTGTCCTACCACATGGCAAGGCATACGTTCGGCACGATGAGTTTGAGTGCCGGCATTCCCATAGAGAGCATTGCCAAGATGATGGGACACGCATCTATCGCCAGCACACAAATCTATGCGCAAGTAACCGATAATAAGATTTCGGAGGACATGGACAGGTTGATTAGTAAATATCAAAAGGAGAAAGTAAAGGAGGAAGCGATATGAACGTCAATCATCATCAAGCAAAAAGAGACCGCAGCTATTTCGAATGGAGCGATAAAATGCAAATCATTTGCAAGGGAAATGGCAAAATCGCCATGACAGAGGGCGAACTCGTAGATTTCTTCGGTGTAACGTGGAGGAAGCTCAATTATCACCTGCAACTGCTTCTGAAAACATCTCATCTGCACCCTGACGAAAGGGACGCAGGGGAGGAAGAAGTTTTCGTGAACGGACAACCAAGAGGTTATGCGCCGCTTTATCCGCTTCCAATCATCATTGCCCTGTCCTTTCAGCTGGATAGCATGGAAGCCTATCTGTTCAGAAAGTACATTTGCAGGGAAATACACCGCCCAACAAACATCATCACACCGATATTCTTAATCAGCAAGACGGATAGCTGATACATTTCTTTCTCTTTCGCCGATATTATCTTACTACATAACTACAAAGAGAGGTAATACAGTGAAAAGAAAAGGTTAAGCGTGTAGTCAGAAAGTAGAAATCGCTATTACTACGGTCTGACTACACGCAACCATGTTTTTTACAGGTTTTTCACAGCAACAACAGAAAACAGCATCGGTATCTTGCCATTCTGTCCTGCTATTTTGAACGTTCCGTCCTTTTCGGGTGTCATATTCCCGAACAGGTTGAAGGGTGAGTAATCATACTCTCCAAACAACTTTATCTGCAAGCTATTATTGAGCAAGCCATTCAGAATTTCTGCCAGTCCGTGGTTCCACGTAACGGTCTTTTGCCGGTTGTTGGTTTCTGAATCCGTATAAGTGGCTTCTTCCGCAATGTAAGGTTCTTTGCGTGAATAAGCATATTGGACTTGCGAAAAATCTTCATTGAACATCCACAATACGGGGTGAAATTCCACGATAACGAATTTCCCTCCGTCTTTCAGCATTTGTGAAATCACCTGTCCCCATTGGATTAAGTCGGGCAACCAATTGACAACGCCATAAGATGTATATACAATGTCAAACTGTTGTCCTTGCAATACAGTAGGCGCATCGTAGATGTTACAGCAGCAGAATTGCGCATTTAGTCCTAATTCCTCGTTCAAAGACTTTGCCGTTTGTATAGCTTCTTCTGAGAAATCCACTCCCATGACATTGGCTCCCATCTTTGACAAGGAAAGCGTATCCATGCCGAAATGGCATTGAAGATGCAGGATAGACTTCCCCCGAATGTCTCCCAGCAAGGATAAATCCAAATCGGGAACAGACTTTACTTCTCTCTTGAATTTATTCAAATCATAAAATGAGGAACGCAGATGTATCTTTGTCCTTGCATTCCACGCTTCTTTGTTTATTTGATAATAATCTTCCATAGATTGTTTCTTATGATTTAATAATGTCTTTTATATATGCAATGCCATCAGTGAGCCGAGCATCATTTTACATCAAGTAAGTTAATTAATCTTTTTATTTCTTTTTGCTTATCAAGTTTATGTTCCTTTAAAAGAAAAATAAAGTTCCCATACAATTTAGATCTCATTGGAGTATTTATGGCAATTTTCATTTTTTCATCGGATGTTTGTTGGTAATCATATCCATACGAATTTTAAAAAGCAAGATTTAAGATTTTTAAAATCTGGAGCCATTGCCACCTAAGCCTTTCTTCGTTTGGATTTACCCCATCTAAAAGTTTATAAAAACTTTCCATTCCTTCTGATTGGTTTTCAGTAAGTTTCTCCAGATATTTATTGTATGAAATTAATTCATCTTCACTAATGATATTATGATATAGTTCATCAAGATTGTTTTTGAAGATATGATCTGTTTCATTGTTGCAATCATACTCAAATCCCCTAAAAAATGCAACATCAGAAAATATCCGACCATAAAATCTAATAAACTTGATAAAGTCTAAATCGTCAGATGTTGCAATTGTTGTGTCCAAATGGATGAGCTCTGATTCTATTTTACTCATCCATGCATAAACATTCAATATCCTATATACAAAAGAGTGAAAGTAATAGTTGTTTGGATTATTATAAACTCCATTTACTTCCATCCATTTTAAATGGTTCTCTTTAGAAGAATTCCAAAGACGATGGTTCAAATTTTCGCAAGCTGTCAGTAAATGTCCTTTGTTTAAAGCCAATACATTTTTTATTTTTTTTCTCTGCTCAAATTTATACTCTGAATCAAGCCTGAAAATCAACAAACTCTTTTCAATAAAATTCTTTGTTAATAAAGTTAAACCTAATGTTATAATAGATGTAATAGCCGCTATTATAGCCGCTATTACCTCTGGGGTTTTAATAAAATCAATCATTTTCTTCTATTGATTATTATATTTTAGTTACATACAAAGGGTTCGCACCCTATCCCAATTGTCTTATAAGAGAATTTTAATTCTCTTATAAGACAATTTTGGCCTTTTGCTAAGTATTGATTATCAATGAGTTGTAAAAATGCATTTTTAAGCCTTGAAAACGGTGTTCCCGACACATGGAAAATATCCTTTTCGTATGCCGGAAACACGTTTTTCGTTAAGGCATTACGATGCTGCCGGCATGCTATTTTGCGTTTACAATATCTTCCTGCGGGCCGAAGTCGAGATTTCGGATATCGAAAGAATCACGCATGACCGTACTCTTGGTAAACTGCACGTTCACCTGCTTGATGAGTTTCGTTCCCATTCCCTTGGCTTCGTCCGCCGTTAGCGCGCCCTCCGCCTTGATGGTGAGACGGAACGAACCGATGTCGCCCAGTCTCACGGTGTTGCCATTCTCT
>ENA-OWLI01000037-OWLI01000037.1-metagenome-genome-assembly--contig:-NODE-37-length-25928-cov-10.831369_pt1 | contig 25928 bp, 26 predicted proteins | sample MGYA00245346_ERZ651096 | MGnify/ENA primary metagenome ERZ651096 (study PRJEB26857, sample SAMEA4031766) | metagenome | biome: human; feature: oral; material: saliva | place: Philippines | collected 2014...
TTTCATATAGTTAAAATAAGAAATAGTTAGTTAAGTGGAAAAGTGGAAAAATATTTAAAAAAGTTTAATAAAAATGAGATTGGTAAACTTTAGACAAAAAAATAGGGCGATTACTCGCCCTGTGGTGTGTTGATTGGTGATTATTTGAATAAATCCGTGCCTTGCGCACATTGCTCTACATAATCTGCCCATTTTTGCATAATTACCTTGCGTTGCTCTAAATAGGTGGCGTGGTTGTAGGCTAGGCTTACATTCCCGCCTGTTTTGTGAGCCAAACAGGCCTCTGCGTGTTCGTGATTGGTATTCTGCTCTGCTAGGTAAGTTCTAGCTAATCCCCGTAAGCCGTGGGCGGTTTGTCTGCCCGCATAGCCCATTCTCTTGATAGCCGTATTAGCGCTTGATGAACTCATAGATGCGTGGTTATCGCCATGTTTTGGGAATACATATTCAAAGCGCCCCGTTACGGGGTGCAAGGCTTCCAACAGTTGGACGGCTTGAGCTGATAGCGGGATAACGTGCGCTTCTCTCGCCTTCATTCTTTCTGCCGGAATCGTCCATAATCGCTTATCTAAATCAATTTCCGACCATTGCGCCCCGCTTACCTCACCAGGTCTTACCATAGTTAAAAGCTGAAACTGAATTAAAGCACGGGTTTGTGGCTCAATCTTGGCTTGCGCTAGAGCTTGCATAAACTCCGGTAGTTCTTCGCTTTTAATGCGTGGGTTGTTCTCTTTCTTGTGTTGCTTTAATGTTTTATTCATTCGTAGGCAAGGATTAAACGGAATAAGTCCACCATTCACGGCAAAGTTTAAAATTTCATTGATATAGCTTGCTAGGCGGTTTGCCATGTCGATATTGTTTCGCTGTTCCACGCGTTGCAAAGGAATTAATGCTACGGTAGGTACTATCTCGCCTATTGGATAGGATCCGATAAAAGGGAAGATGTGAAGGCGCAAACTGCCCCAGTATTTATCTAGTGTCTTCTTAGTGATTTCGCCTTGCTTTTTCGTCCGCCATTTCTCGGCTACGGCTAGAAAGGTGTTAGCCTCGGCAAGCTCTAATTCTCGCGCTATACGCGCCCTATGTGTTTGCGGGTCAATCCCTTGCGCCAATAACGCTCGCCATTCTTCGCGCTGTTGGCGTGCCTGTGCTAGAGTTATTTCAGGGTAGTTGCCTATTGTAGTTTTAGTGCGCTTGTTGTTGACAGGGTGGATATAACGGAAGCGCCATACTTTAGTTCCGGTTGGTTTAAGCTCTAAGAATAGCCCATTGCCATCATTTAATTCATTTTTACCATTCGGAGTGTATTTACTACGTTCTACTTGCGTATTAGTTAAACCTGTTATTTTGCGTGCCATAAATAGCCTTTTTAGTACCCAAATTTATGGTTACTATAACAAATGGGTACTAAATTGGGTACTATTATTTGCGGTCAATGTGAAGTATCGTGCATTACTATGCGCTATAAAATGGCGCTATATGCCTTATTTTGCGCACAAAAAAAGCAAGGTGGTTAACCTTGCTTTATTAATTTGGTGGAGATAATCGGGATCGAACCGACGACCTCTTGAATGCCATTCAAGCGCTCTCCCAACTGAGCTATATCCCCAAATAACGCAAGCTATGATAAATTTCGGCTGATAAACTGTCAATATTGAAATAATCAAATCCCGCTTATCAGCCTAAATATTAAGCGTTTTGAGATTTAATAAAATCAATGGCACGTTGGATACGCGCTAACACACGTTCACGACCGATACCCACTAATGTCACATCCATAGAAGGTGATTGACCTGAACCTGTTACTGCCACGCGTAATGGCATCCCGACTTTACCCATACCCACTTCTAATTCAGCCGCAGTTTGTTCAATCGCTTCATGCGTAGAATGTAAATCCCAGCTAGAAAGTGCGGTCAATTTTTCTTTCACTTTTTCAAGTGGTTCAATCGCCGCTGCTTTAAAGTGTTTCTTCACCGCTGCTTCATCAAAACTTTCAAACTCTTCAAAGAAATAACGGCTTGCTGATGCCATTTCTTTTAAAGTTTTACAACGTTCTGCAAGCATCGTCACGATTTCAGTTAATGCTGGACCATTTGATGTATCAATACCTTGATCTTTATAATGCCATGCAAGGTGTTTTGCCACATATTCAGGAGGTAATTCACGAATATAGTGGTGATTTAGCCACAATAATTTTTCCGTGTTAAATGCACTCGCTGACTTACTCACATGATCTAATTCGAAAAATTTAATCATTTCTTCACGTGTAAAGATCTCTTGGTCACCATGACCCCAACCTAAACGCACAAGATAGTTGATTAAGGCTTCTGGTAAATAACCGTCATCACGATATTGCATCACACTTACCGCACCATGACGTTTTGAAAGTTTTTGACCATCATCACCATTAATCATAGAAACGTGTGCATATACTGGAATTGGTGCACCTAACGCTTTTAAGATATTAATTTGACGTGGGGTGTTGTTAATGTGGTCTTCACCACGCACAACGTGAGTAATGCCCATATCCCAGTCATCTACCACCACACAGAAGTTGTAGGTTGGTGAACCGTCTGTACGACGAATAATTAAATCATCTAATTCGCTATTGCTGATTTCAATGCGACCACGCACCGCATCATCAAATACGACTGAACCTTCTGTTGGGTTTTTAAAACGTACAACATGTGGCTCATCAGCTGCATGATTGTGATCATGTAAACAATGACGGTCATAACGTGGTTTTTCTTTGTTTTGCTCTTGTGTATGGCGTAATTCTTCTAGGCGCTCTTTAGAGCAATAGCAACGATAAGCCAAGCCTTGCTCAATCATTTCATCAATCACTTGATTGTAACGATCAAAGCGTTTGGTTTGATAATAAGGACCATGTTCCCAAGCCAGGTTTAACCACTCCATCCCTTCAATGATTGCCGCTGTTGCTTCCGGTGTCGAACGCTCTAAATCAGTATCTTCAATACGTAATACAAACTCACCGTTGTTATGTTTTGCAAATAACCAAGAATAAAGGGCTGTACGTGCGCCGCCCACGTGCAAATAACCTGTTGGACTTGGGGCAAAACGCGTACGTACTTTGACATTCGGATCTAATTCAAAAGGAGGATCAATTTTCATTTTCTTAATAACCTATTCATTTACAAAAATTACTTTTATTTTACTACGACTTGCGTGACTTCTAAATAAAAAATCTGATTTTATGCCTATTTTTGCAACAACTAGACGCTTTTTCATAAAAATATATTGACTGAAATCTCATTATACTTATAATGCCAATCCACAACATTAAGGGCGATTAGCTCAGTTGGGAGAGCACCTCCCTTACAAGGAGGGGGTCACTGGTTCGAGACCGGTATCGCCCACCACTTTCTTACAATCCTTATTTAAATCAGTCAAATTAGCATTAGTTCTGTTTTCTCTTATAAATAAAAACGGCCACAAAACTTTTTATTTTATGACCGCACTTCTATCTAATTTTGGGATTAAACTGGCTCTAAACCTAACACTTTGCGTCCATTGATACTGGCAATATCAACCATTGCATCAAGATGTGGGAAACGACAGCCAGCAGCAAGCAAGCTTAGTTCTTGCCATAAATCCCCTTCACAAAGTGGCACCATATAATCACAGATATTATCCGTACCTAACGCAACTGTAATCCCTTCTGGAATCATTTCATCTGCCGGTGTCAGCGCATTATGGAAAGGCATCAAATCTTCTTTTCGGTTACTATCAATCCACGCCATTGGACAAGCAATCATCATCATTTTTGCCTGACGCATTTTTTCATAAAGTTTGTAGCGGTATTCTCTGCTATGCGCACCAATGGAAATACCATGGATCGCCACGACTCGACCTTCCATACCATGTTCGATAGTTTTGTCACAAAGCTGCTCTGTTTCTTTTTCTTTCGGAGAATTGAATTGATCCACATGCACATGGCACATAATGCCGCGAGACTTAGCCGCATCAAGTAAAATATCCATTGCTTCAAGACCACGACCATAATCAAGCTCATCACGATAAGGCAAGCCACCAATCATATCCACCATATCAGAGCCAATATCAAACCATTTGCGTGCTTCTGGCTCAATCACCCCTTTTAAGGTCTGATTCGCAAATTTTAAAATAATATCGTGTTTATAAACTTCACGTGCTTTGTGCGCGGCAATGATGGCTCGGTCTTCACAAATCGGGTCAATATCCACAAACGTACCAAATGCTGTCACCCCTTGGGAAATCATCAACTCAATCGATTGACAAAAACGGGCATAATAATCATCAACACTCGATGTACGTTTCACTTCATCCACCAAATCCCATTTTTGTTGAAGATTACTATTGTGATAAATACCAATTTTTTCGGGTGTCATTGTAAATGCACGATCTGCGTGAGCATGGGCATTAACCCAGCCACCTTTTTTAATGATTTCGTCTCGAATAAACGTTTTAAAGCTACGAACGTGATTTCTCATAATAACTCCGCCAAAAAAAGAAAAGGAAAGAGAGACGAGAAAGCGTATTAATTGAAAAGCAAACCCAATAAGGATCTGGTCTATTGTGAATTGTTTACAATGTTATGAAAAATTCGCAGATTTTAATTAATAACATCTTTTCAGTCTTTCAACCGAGTGCAAAGTATAAGATTTTAAGCATAAAAAAGCTATCTATTTATTGACAAAAGAACGCTCTTGTTTGAAGGCGTCTAAGAACAAGCCGAGTGGTGGGCGGCTTGAGGATTGCTCCGTATAAGTGCGGTCAAATTTCTTATAGTTTCCTTTGCGATCAATATGATATTGAGTACCATCCGGCTGAATAATGACATTCCAACGGAAATTCGATGCCAACACCCAAGGATTGCCATTAAGTTCAAATAAATTGCGACCTTGTGCATAATCCGAAACCGGATTTTTTACTTTAAAGATCGATGACATCAATGCAGGCAATAAATCGGTATGGCTTGTTAATTTAGATACTTCTTGCACCGGCAAATCTTTCCAGTAAACAATAAACGGCACTTGGATTTCATCACGACCGAAATAGTTTTCTTGTGCTTTTTCATCCAGTTTATTAAACGTTGTACCATGCTCTGCCGTAATGATTACAATCGTATTATCTAAAGAAACTGATGATAAAATGTCATCAATTTTTTGATCTATCTCCGCAAGCGATTTGGTGTAATTTTCTTCCGTTTTATCTGCAATATCTAAATCCACATAAGCAAACCAAGGTTTATCCTCTTTTAAGAGAGATAAAACACCATTTATCGCTTCTTTTGGCGAAGAGGCTTTCACTTTAGGTAATTTCACATTACGGAACAAGGCTTGTTTAAATAAGCTGTCTTTAAATGCCGTGGATGAATAAGCGACAAATTGATATTTTTCGTCTTGTAACTTTTTGATTAACACTGACGGCGTATGATTACTCAAAATACTGTCTGTATAATTTGCATTCAGTCCATAGAATAAGCCTACCAAGCCTGCATTGTTCGTATTGCCACTGCTGTAATGATTCGTAAATTGAGTAGAACTTGTGGCAAACTCAAACAATTTAGGCATTTTCTCGCGCGTTACCGCATCATAACGTAAGCCTGAAACGGTAATCACGAGGATGTTTGGTTTGTTCTCAACTTGCTCAAACTGAAGGTCTTTTTTCGGATAATCAAGTTTTAATGCGTCTAAACGCCCTTCTTGCTCTAAGCGCTGAGAATATGCTTCCGCATTAATAAATCCGTGTTTTTCCAAAAAGGTTCGAGCAGTCATTGGATAAGAAAGTGGGAAATTTGAGCGTTGCATGGTAATCGGACGATATAAAAATGCATCCGCCCAAGCATAAATTAAGTGTGTTGCCACAAAAGTAGATGTCAGCACTAATCCGACTTTCTTCAGCCATTTTTGACGCTCTAAACTACGTAATTTTTCCCAACTCCAACGGGAGAAAAGCATTTGGATTAGCAAAATAATCGGCATCGGTGCAAAGAAGATTTGCCAATCTCGTGAAAGCTCCCCCTTTTCAGGATTCACTAATAAATTCCAAACGATAGAAGAAAGGTGAATATTGAAGCGATTAAACACTTCCGTATCAAACAGTAATAAAGTGGTGCAAATTGTCGCGATAATCACCGTTAACCCACGGAAAGTGCGGTGATTTTTGATGATAAAACTCAGCGGAAAAATAACCAGCAAATACAGGGCAAAAACACAAAAACTGAAATGACCTAATAAGCTGATAAAGAAATAAATTTTACCGAGTAAGGTGTCTGGCCAGTCAATGAGAAAGGCGTAACGACTGCCAATCAGAATGGCGATAATAATGTTAAAAAAAGCAAACCAATGTCCCCACGAAATTTTTCGTGAGGTTTCTTCACGGTATTCACGTCCGTTGAATTTGCTTTTTTTAAACCACCACATTTTACTTTGTTTTCACCGAATTCATCAGAGAGTTTGCAAAGGCTTGAGCGAGTGCTTCACGCTGTGCAGCGGGTACACTAGTGGTCAATAAATTACTGGCCATATTGCCTAAAGCGATAAGAGAAAGATCAACGGACGCTTTATGAGTTTCAAGCACGCTAATCATATCGTTAATGATGGCATTAACTTGCCCATCGGAATACTTTGAATGTTGAGCCATTTGGAATGTTTAAGCCTGTTCTAAATACAAAAAAACTTCTCATATCATACCCGATAATTTGCTCAATCTGAATAATTTCTTTTTTCTTGCATAAAAACTGCGGTTATAATTTAAGGCAAATTTTACGAAGGAAAAAATTATGAGCATTACGGTTAATCAAATCGTGCTACATCAATTAGTTAAGCACGCTGAAAATGAAACCACTACGATGGAAAGCGTGTTGCGTGATGAACTTCTCACCATTACGCCAGAAGTCGAACAAATGATGTTGCAATTACATCAAGGTTATCAAAATAAAGGCAAAGCATTTGGTGTTTTCCAAGAGAATTCCATTTTTGCACAAGATCTGAATCGTTTGTTAGAAAATGAAATCAATTTTTTAGATTTCAGCCAACAATCTACGAAATTATTAGCGCAAGAATTGGGCAAATATAATTTTGCAGACAGCGGTACCCTTATCCTGTGCCAATATAATTTTTTAGCGACGGATTACCTATTCATTGCTTTATTGGATAGCCGTATCAGTATGTTAGTTGACGAAAATCTTGAAATTCGCCGTACGGAATACTTAGACATCACACAATTTGATATTGCGGCACGTATCAACTTAACGGATTTACAAGTGAACGCAAACTCAAACCGCTACCTTACCTTCATCAAAGGTCGTGTTGGCCGTAAAATTAGTGACTTCTTTATGGATTTCTTGGGTGCAGAAGAAGGTCTAAATCCACAAGTTCAAAACCAATGCCTATTACAAGCTGTCAGTGACTACTGTGAACAAGGTGAATTGAACAAAGAACAAACTCAAGCGGTGAAAAAACAGGTGTTTGAATACTGCAAAGGGCAATTAGCAAGCGGTGATGAAATTGCCTTAACTGAACTTTCAGCCAATTTGCCGACTCTAAACGAGCGCCCTTTTGTCACCTTCACAGAAGAGCAAGATTATGGTTTGGAAGAAACGATTCCACCAGTACGTTCAGCCTTAAAAACATTAACGAAGTTTTCAGGCTCTGGTAAAGGGGTGACATTAAGTTTTGATGCGGATTTATTGAATAACCGTATTGAATGGGATCCACTTACAGATACTTTAACAATCAAAGGGATACCACCAAATTTGAAAGATCAACTTCAAAAAGCATTAAAGTGCGATAATTAATTTGGCAAGATCATAAAGTTTCGGTATCATTCGACATAACTTTGCAGTAAAAGGTAAAAAAATATGCAATTAAGAACATTTTTAGGTGCAGTTGTTTTCGCATTAAGTTTAACTTCTTGCTCAACGGTGCAAAAAGTCGTTTATCGTATTGATGTTCCACAAGGCAACTATTTAGAAGCATCGACGGTAGCACAAGTTAAACCAGGCATGACAGCACAACAAGTACAATATTTACTTGGCACACCGGTTTTAATCGATCCTTATAGTAACCTAACTTGGTATTACGTGTTCTTACAACAACACGCTTACCAAAAACCTGAGCAGCACACATTTACGGTGAAATTCGATCAGAATGGTTTAGTAAGCAGTGCAGAATTAGATAAGCCATTACCTGAAGTGGCAAAACAAGACGAAAATAATACTATTATCAGCACACCTGAAAATGCAGGTAAGAAAAGCTGGTGGAAATTCTGGTAATCATTTAAAAATAACACCTGCTTGTCATATCAAGCAGGTTCGTTGTATTACAAGGGAATGAAAATGTCAAAAATTCTATTAGTTGATGATGATATTGAACTAACAGATTTACTTGCTGAAGTTTTACGACTGACTGGTTTTGAAATCGAGGTCGCGAATAATGGCCAAGAAGCGTTAGATAAGCTAAATGCAAGTCACCAGTTAGTTTTACTAGATATCATGATGCCAGTGCTAAACGGGATTGAAACACTCAAGAAAATTCGTCAAATATCAAATATCCCTGTGATGATGCTTACTGCTCGTGGTGAAGAAATCGATCGTGTTCTTGGCTTAGAACTCGGCGCCGATGACTATTTACCAAAACCCTTTAACGATCGAGAACTGGTTGCTCGCATTAAAGCAATTTTACGTCGTACTACGCCAGCAGAAAAAGAAAATACACAAAATTCGACCGCACTTTCATCAGAAGAAAACACATTGGAATTTTGTGGCTTAGTACTTCACTCTGGTCTTCAACAAGCCTCTTATAAAGGTCAAGATCTCGGTCTAACCGGCTCTGAATTTGCTCTACTTCATAAACTGGTACTTCGCCCAGGGCAAATTGTCTCTCGTGAAGAATTAAGTATGAATGTGCTTGGCAAACACCTTTCTCCTTTCGATCGCTCGATTGATATGCATATGTCAAACTTGCGCAAAAAACTTCCAGAAAGAGACAATGGCTTACCATGGCTGAAAACGCTACGAGGTCGTGGTTACTTATTGGTTTGTTGTGAATAATGCGTATCAAGAAATTTAGCTTAAATCAGCTCACTATACGCACATTCACTGTCTTTTGGTTGGCATTCTTCGCCATGACCGCACTTTTAGTCGCACTCCCTTATTTTGATAGCCGCTTATACTCAGATTTAAATCAAAATGAAATCTCGAGCTATCAAAAGAAACTCGTTGAATCAATTCGTAACAATAGAATCAATGGTATCCTCGCAGGCGTTCCTGTGCTTCCAACTGATAAATTCGACTCTGCTCGCCCAGTCATCATGACGCCTGAAAAAGAAATCTTCGGCGCTTTAGGCGAAGAAAGAATGCATATTGCTCAGTTCGCCCAAGAATCAAGTAACTTTGCCCAGCCACAACGCAAAACCTTTAAAGATATCCAAATTGCAGGACCTTTTAAAGTCTATATTGGCGATTCCGACCAAGCATCCGAATTATTCTTTGTGTCTCGAGCAAATGGTCAACAAGAAATTTTACGGTATATGCTTGACCATCCTTGGGTCTTATTGCTCTTGACCTTAATTATTACAACGCCTTTACTTTGGTGGTTTACGCATACCATCGTCAAACCTATTACTAACTTACAAAAGGCGGCTAATAGCGTGGCATTAGGTAACTTCAAAGTTGATAATGAGTTAGCAAATCATGGTCCATCTGAATTGCGAGAAGTAGGACAAAGCTTTAACAAGATGTCGATTGCGATTGATAATCTCATTTCGAATCAACACAATCTACTGTCATCTATTTCTCATGAATTAAAAACACCACTGACGCGTTTACAACTTTCCACTGCCTTGGTTCGCCATCAAACGGGTGATATTGAGCCAGTTAAACGCATTGAGAAAGAAATCCAACGAATGGACAAAATGATCAGCGAGTTGTTACTCATTTCTCGTCAACAAATGCATTCTCAAATGGAGCATAATTTATTCCCTATTAATCAGCTTTGGGATGATGTGATAAAAGATGCCTTATTTGAAGCTGAGCAACGAAAAATAACTTGTGATGTGAATATCTCGATCTTACATCCTGAAAAACATATGATTTATGGCAACCTAAGTTTGCTCACCAGTGCGATTGAAAATATCATTCGAAATGCATTGAAATACACGAAAGATCGTATTTTCTTAACCATTGATTTACATAAAAATGAACAGGATGATAATTGTCTGCAAATTCGAGTAGATGATAATGGCTTAGGCTTACCACCAGAAGAATTTGATAAAATCTTTAAACCATTCTATCGAGTTGATGAAACCAGAACACGGGCCACTGGCGGAACAGGACTGGGTTTAACAATTGTCTATAATGTCGTGAATGAACACAATGGAAAAGTATGGGCTGAATCCAGCAATTTAGGCGGACTAGCCGTCACGATTCAACTCCCATTATGGAAGCAACATTAATCCAAAAATAAAAGGCGATATTTTCATATCGCCTTTTTCTTATTTAATTTTCACTCGTTTTAATCTCAATGCATTGGATAACACAGAAAGCGAGCTCATTGCCATGGCTGCCCCGGCCAAAACAGGACTTAAGTAGCCTAATGCCGCAAGTGGAATACCTAACACGTTATAAATCAAGGCAAAAAATAAATTTTGTTTTATATTCTTTAATGTTGCTCGAGAAATCATTAATCCATCAACTAACTGATCAACTGAATGTTGCATAAGTGTCGCCGATGCGGTTTGCTCTGCAACATCAGAACCTGATTTCATCGCAAAACTTACGTTAGCCATTGCTAATGCTGGTGCATCATTCACACCATCACCAACCATTGCCACCACTTTGCCTTGCTGACGTAATGTCTCAATATAAGCCGCTTTATCACGTGGACTACAGTTACCCCGTGCGGTTTTCACACCAACTTGTTGGGCAACATAATCAACGACAGATTGCTGATCACCACTCATAATTACCACATCAATGTTATGTTGGTGTAAGCGTTGAATTGCTTGCAAACTATCCTCTTTTAGACTGTCTGCTAACGCAAAAGCGCCAATTGGACTATTATCTACAGATACCGCAACAATACTCGCAATTTGCCAAATTTGAGGCATATTATCTGGTAAGGTTAATTCACAATAAGTCGGTTTACCGACTTTAACCAAACCAACTCCTTCAATGTGAGCAGATATCCCCTGCCCCACTTCTGAATGAACTGAAAGTGCGGTCGGAATTTCAAGTGATTTTTCCTGTGCAGCCAAGACTATCGCTTTAGCTAAAGGATGATTGGCATTTTGTTCAACGGAAGCCGCAATACGATACAAATCTTCCTCAGAATAGACCGCACTTTGTGGTTGCCAAATAGCAGCTATTTTGAGCTCTCCTTGAGTTAGCGTTCCTGTTTTGTCTAATACCACCGTATCCACATGCGCTGCCTCTTCCATAGATGCCGCATCTTTAAACCAAATCCCTGCATTGACTGCTTTGCCCATACCGACCATTATGGCAGCTGGTGTAGCAAGCCCTAAAGCACAAGGACAGGCAATGACTAACACGGCAACTGCATGAATTAAAGCGGTTACCCAATCTCCTTTTATCCACCAAGTTAATCCAAATGTTATCGCGGAAATCAACAACACGGCAGGCACAAATACAGAAGCGACCTTATCAGCAAAACGAGCAATCGGTGCTTTTGTACCTTGCGCCTCGGAAAGTGCTTTCATCATATCGCCCAATAGGGTTTGCTGACCGAGTTGATTAGCTCGATAAATAAGACTACCTTGTGTCACCATTGCCCCCGCAAGCACAGGACTTTGAGACATTTTTTCTAATGGTTGAGATTCACCGGTTAAATGACTCTCATCGCACCAACCACTCCCCTGTTCAACTACGCCATCAGCTGCAATACGTTCACCTTGATTAGCCCGTAAAATATCGCCTACTTTTACTTGATCGAGAGGAATCGTTTCCCAACGATTTTCACGTTGAACACTGACTTGTTTTGGGGTGAGCTGTAATAATAGCCCTAAACTATTTAAGCTTTGTTTCTTCGTTCTTTCCTCAAGAAATTTCCCCAGGCTGACGAAACCAATGACCATCACCGATGCTTCAAAATAAACATGAGATGCGCCATCATGCCCCATTGACTGATGATAAAACAGCATAAAGACCGAATAGAGATAAATCGCCAATGTACCAATACTCACCAGTACATCCATATTGGCCAAACCACCTCGAATACTACCAATCGCACCTTTATAAAAAGGAATAGCTAGCCAAAGTTGCACAATGCTCGCAAGAACAAATTGCCACATTGGCGGCATCATCCAAGCATGATGATTAAACATCATCCCGATCATTCCGATTAAAAAAGGAATGTTAATGAACAAAAGCAACCATAAACGCGGACTAATCTTCGTTTCATTGGGTGCGCTAGGCAACACATTTTGTTTTAGAATGCCATTAAATCCTGCTTTTTGAATAATTGTCAAAATATCTTGTTCTGAAGCCTGAGATGAATCAAATACGACATGGGCTTCCTCTGCCGCAAAATTCACGCCAGCTTCAGAGACAAAATCTTTTCGATTCAACACCTTTTCAATCCGGTTAGCACAGGATTGACAGGTCATCCCCTCGATTTGAATGGCTATTTTTTTATTCTGTTGCATCAAAACCTGCGTCTTCAATTGTTTCAATTAATTGTGGAATACTGACCGCACTTTCATCAAAGGTAACTACCGCTTTACCGTCATCAAGTGTTACAACGGCTTTTTCTACGCCATTAAGTTCTTCCAACACTCTTGTGACGCTTTTCACACAACCACCACAAGTCATTCCTGTTACATGTAATGTAATTGATTTCATATTTACTCCTTAATTATTGATATAGATTGAAATTAAGCTTACTATAAACCTTAACATAAGGTTAAGGTCAAGGATTTTTTATGAACATTAGTGAAGTGGCAAAATTAGTGGGTTTATCAAGTAAACAAATTCGGGATTATGAAAAGTCTGGCTTATTAAAGCCTGCACAAAGAAGCCTTTCCGGTTATCGTCATTATGAAGAAAAAGATTTAGAACGACTACGTTTTATTCGTCACTCTCGAGATGTAGGGTTTTCACTCCAACAAATTCACCAGCTTTTGCAATTACAGGATAATCCAAATCGTAGTAGCCGAGAAGTTAAAGCACTCACGACGCAGCATATTAAAATATTGAATGAGCAAATTCATCACTTGCAAAAAATGGTAGAGGAATTGGAACGATGGCATAACGCTTGTCAGGGCAATGATTGCCCTGAATGCAGTATTTTGGAAGGATTAAAAGGATAAAATTAATATTCCCAGCTTTCAGGATCGATGCCTAAATCACGCATGATCTCTTTGGCATTTTCAGGAATCTCGTCATGGCGTTCTTTCATTAAATCTGCATCAGTCGGTAATGGCTGCCCCGTAAATGCATGTAAGAATGCCTCACAAAGCAATTCACTGTTTGTTGCATGGCGTAAACTTTTCAGCTGACGACGCGTACGCTCATTCGTCAGAATTTCCAATACTTTAATTGGAATAGAAACGGTAATTTTTTTGACTTGTTCGCTCTTTTTGCCATGTTCTGCATAAGGGCTAATATATTTGCCATCCCAGTTTGCCATAATGCACCTTAAATAACCTGATAATTCATCTGTATTTTAATGAAAAATAAGCAAAATGACAATCTAGACGGCTAAAAGTATAGCATGCTATTTCACTTACATTTACTTACAAACATTTACAATAATTTGCAGAACTAAAAACCCTTATCTTTGACTAAATGCCTGTTGCATTCGCAATACATTATTGTTATTTGAAGATAACGACATGTTTAATATTGAGGTCTATTATGTCAAAAAAACTTTTTGCTGAATTCTTCGGCACATTTTGGTTAGTGTTTGGTGGTTGTGGTAGCGCAATCTTTGCTGCATCTGTCAACCTAGGTATCGGTTATGTGGGCGTTGCACTGGCCTTCGGTTTAACCGTATTAACCATGGCTTACGCTGTAGGTCACATTTCTGGTGGTCACTTTAACCCTGCTGTGACACTTGGTTTAGTGGCTGGCGGTCGTTTCTCTGCGAAAGATGCTCTCCCATACATTATTTCTCAAGTAGTTGGTGGTTTAGTCGCGGGTGCAGCACTTTATCTTATCGCATCAGGTAAAGCGGGCTTTGATGTAACTGCAGGTTTTGCATCTAACGGCTACGGTGAACATTCTCCTGAAGGTTATTCTTTAGGTGCTGTATTTATCGCTGAAGTATTATTAACTGCGTTCTTCTTATTAATCATCATGGGTTCAACGCACAAAAATGCAGCTGCTGGTTTTGCACCAATCGCAATTGGTTTAGGTTTAACCTTAATCCACTTAATCGGCATTCCTGTATCAAATACCTCTGTAAACCCGGCACGTAGTACTGCTGTTGCGCTATTCCAAGGTTCTTGGGCAATCGACCAATTATGGTTATTCTGGGTTGCGCCGATTATCGGTGGTATTTTAGGTGGTATTATCTACCGCACTTTATTAGCGAAAAATAACTAAGATTTCGTTTCATAGAAAAAGAAGAAGGCATCACCATGATGCCTTCTTTTTTATCTTTTAGATTATGTAACCCCAATATATAAATAAAACCACCTTTCGGTGGTTTCAGTCAATTATAAGGTTTTTGCAAGATCTTTTAGGAAAGCTTTAAACTCTTTGCCTAATTTATCATGACGAAGACCATATTCAACAAAGGCCTCCATATAACCAATCTTATCACCACAGTCAAAGCTTCTGCCTGTCATGTGGAATGCTTCAACGGTCTCTTTCTCGATAAGCATATCGATAGCGTCAGTTAATTGGATTTCATCACCCACACCAACTGGTGTTTTTTCTAATAAATCCCAAATTTCAGCAGAGAACACATAACGACCTACAACGGCAAGATTTGATGGTGCCTCTTCAACAGATGGTTTTTCAACAATACTGTTAATTTTAACGCTATCTCCGCCTTTCAATTCTACGCCACCACAATCAGCAATACCATAACTACTCACTTCATCAGCAACCACTGGCGCAACCATAATTTGGCTTGCTTGTGTTTCTTTAAAACGTTTAATCATTGCTGAAAGATTTTCTTTCTTTTGATTTGCCGAAAAATCCGCTAAAAGTACATCAGGCAACACCACTGCGAATGGCACATTTCCTACGACAGGGCGAGCACATAATACGGCATGACCTAAACCTTTCGCATTCCCTTGACGAACATGCATAATAGTTACATCTTTAGGGCAAATAGAACGAACCTCTTCCAAAAGTTGACGTTTAACACGTTTCTCAAGCATGGTTTCCAATTCAAACGACGTATCAAAGTGGTTTTCAATCGCATTTTTAGAAGAATGTGTGACTAACACGATTTCTTTAATTCCTGCTGCGACACACTCATTCACAACATATTGAATAAGTGGTTTATCCACAAGCGTTAACATTTCTTTTGGAATCGCTTTTGTTGCGGGCAACATACGGGTGCCTAGACCGGCTACGGGAATAATTGCTTTCATTGATTTTCCTTTTTGTTTAAATATTCAATGACCACACTTCTGTAACACAAAAGTGCGGTCATTATTTACTAAATTTTGATAGATTTAAGTTGGAAAAGTTCCTTCTCTACCTTTATAACTCAAATTTCCGTTATTTTTAAAATCTGCAAACCAATGGGTTTAATTTTTTGAAAAACGTTAATTAAATTATAAATAGAATGTAAAACATTCATAAAACTCGTCGGTCTAAGATGCCCCATCTATATGTTCATCTTTTGACTGCAGAATTCGTTGGTAAATTTCCTCTCGGTGAACGGATACTTCTTTAGGCGCTTGCACACCGAGTTTGACTTGGTTTCCACGTACACTCAAAACCGAGATAGAAATATCGTCTCCAATGAGAACACTTTCGCCAACTTTTCGAGTTAAGATTAACATCTTTTATCTCCTTAGTTTGCATTTATTAGATATCCCTATCAATCAAGTAAAGATCGGCATCCCACCGACCTGCTTGTACTACAGATTATTGCTTAACCAGTTTTGTGCGACAGTTAATGCTAGATTCACATTTTCTGGTTGGGAGCCTCCTGCCATTGCCATATCAGGGCGACCACCGCCTTTCCCACCAACTTGCTGAGCCATTAAATTCACTAGCTCACCAGCCTTCACTTTAGTAGTTAAATCGCTTGTTACGCCAACGACGAGGTTGACTTTATCATCTAAAATAGATGCAAATACAATTACGCCTGAACCAAGTTGATTTTTTAAATCATCAACCATCACACGTAACGATTTAGTTTCAATTCCGTCTAGTTGATGTACGATTACAGAAACATCATTAATTTTAACCGCACTTTTCACTAAATCGGACCCTGCTTGCATTGCGGCTTTTTCTTTTAATCCTTGTAATTCTTTTTCTGCTTTCTTCGCTTTATCTTGAAGTTGCTGAATTTTCTCAACAAGGGTATTAACATCAGATTTAAATAAATCTGCACTTTGAGTAAGAATACGTTGTTGGTTATGTAACCAATTCATTGCATTTTCACCCGTTACCGCTTCAATACGACGAATACCTGCTGCTACCGCAGTTTCCGCCACAATTTTAAATAAACCGATATCCCCGGTACGTTTAGCGTGAATACCACCACAAAGTTCAACGGAGAAATCACCCATTGTTAAAACACGTACCACATCAGCATATTTTTCACCGAATAACGCCATTGCACCTTTCGCTTTTGCCGCTTCGATATCCATTACGTCCGTTTGAACTACAAAATTCTCACGTACTTTTTGGTTTACCAACGTTTCAATTTCATTAAGCTGTGCTTTGGTAATCGCTTCCGGATGAGCAAAGTCAAAACGTAGTGCTGTATCGGATACTAATGATCCTTTTTGCACTACATGGTGACCTAAAACTTGACGCAATGCGGCGTGTAATAAGTGTGTTGCAGAATGGTTAAGTGACGTTTGATGACGTCTTGCTGCATCTACAACCGCATTGACCGTTTGTCCGACTTTTAAACTGCCTTGTTCTAACTCACCAATATGACCGAATACTTGACCATATTTTTGAGTATCTTTTACATTAAACTGAATACCTTGAGAGGTTAAATAACCACTGTCACCAATTTGACCACCTGATTCCGCATAGAATGGGGTATTTTCTAAAATCACCACGGCACTTTGACCCGCAGTAATACTCTCTACTGATTTACCATCATGGAAAAGTGCGGTCACTTTGGCTAAAGATTCTGATTCAGTATAACCTTCAAATTTCGTTTCGCCTTCTACACGAATAACATTGTTGTAATCCATGCCGAATTGGCTTGCAGATTGTGCGCGTAAGCGTTGTGCTTCCATTTCACGCTCAAAACCTGCTTCATCAATTGCAATATCACGCTCACGACATACGTCAGCTGTTAAATCAAGTGGGAAGCCATAAGTATCATAAAGTTTAAAGGCCACTTCACCTGACAACACGCCATCTTTCACTTGAGCTAGCGCATCATCTAATAAGCTCAATCCGCGCTCTAATGTACGAGCAAATTGTTCTTCTTCTAAACGAAGTAATTTTTCAACATTGGCTTGTTTTTCTTTAACTTCTTTGCCTGCTTCCGCCATGACTTCAATTAAAGTCGGCACAAGTTTATAGAAGAAGGCTTCTTTTGCCCCTAACAAGTGGCCATGACGTACTGCACGACGAATAATACGACGTAATACATAACCGCGACCTTCGTTTGATGGAATCACGCCATCTGCAATCAAATATGCACAAGAACGAATGTGGTCAGCAATTACACGTAATGATTTGTTTGTTAAATCTGTTGTTCCTACAATTTCTGCTGTTTTTGCAATTAATTTTTGGAAAATATCGATCTCATAGTTAGAGTTTACGTGCTGTAATACAGCAGAAATACGCTCTAAACCCATCCCCGTATCAACCGATGGACGTGGTAATTTTTCCATTGTGCCGTCTGCTTGACGGTTAAATTGCATGAATACCACGTTCCAAATTTCGATATAGCGATCACCATCTTCCTCTGGTGAGCCTGGAGGACCACCCCAAATGTGATCACCATGATCGTAGAAAATTTCAGTACATGGACCACAAGGACCTGTATCACCCATTGCCCAGAAGTTATCTGATGCATAAGGCGCACCTTTGTTATCACCGATACGAATAATACGCTCTGCTGGCACACCGACTTCTTTATGCCAAATATCATAAGCTTCATTATCGGTTTCATATACGGTTACCCATAATTTTTCTTTTGGTAAACCGAGCCATTGTGGAGAGGTTAAGAACTCCCACGCAAAATTAATCGCATCATGTTTAAAATAGTCACCAAAGCTGAAGTTACCAAGCATTTCAAAGAAAGTATGGTGACGCGCCGTATAACCGACGTTTTCTAAATCATTATGCTTACCACCTGCGCGCACACAACGTTGTGCAGTTGTCGCGCGTGTGTAAGGACGTTTGTCCATACCAAGGAACACGTCTTTAAATTGGTTCATCCCGGCATTAGTAAAAAGCAATGTCGGATCATTTTCAGGCACAAGTGAGCTACTTGCGACGACCTGATGCCCCTTGCTATGGAAAAAATCAAGGAATGACTGTCTAATTTCTGCTGTTGTTTTCATTGATAAAACCTTGTGTCTCTATCTCGATCACGATTTATAAAAAAGTTCACTATTCTTGCATATTTTGACCTAGAGAAAAAGGCTTTTTCACTGATCTTAAAAAAGAAAACCGCACTCTACTGCATTAATTGAGAAGTGCGGTTAAAATTTACGTTATTTTAATAGGGCTAAAAATAATTTTTGATCACTATTCGTCGCGAAGTGGCACAACCAACATATCAATTTTAATGGTATTCATCACTTGACGTGTTGAAGACATCAATTTACTCCAGAAATCTTGGTGATGACCTGTCACTAGTAGATCTACATCATACTGATCAATAGCGTCCGTCAAAACTTGACCTAAATCACCGCTACCGCTCAATTTTTCTTTCACTGGATAACCAGCATGTTCTGCTAAATTAATTAGCGCTTTTTGTGTTTCGCTCGAAATTCTATCTTGCATTGATGACATATTGACATCAATCAAACCAGTGTAGAGATCCGAGAAGTTTACATCTACATGGATAATGGAAAGTTGCGCATCATTGCGTTTTGCAATTCCCACGGCTTTTTTGAGTAGAAATTCACTTTCATCAGAAAGATCTACCGCAACTAAAACGTGTTTATACATAATCAACTCCTTACTGATTTAATTGGCCTCTTTTATCTAACTGCATAGTAGCACTTTAGCTACAGAAAAAACTTGCACTAGATCACAAATTTGAGAATTCTTCTCAATTTTTCATTAAATTTTCAATATCATCGATTTCTTTTGGTGCCGCTGCCGTCAGATTTTTGTTGCCGTATTCAGTCATTAACAAGTTATCCTCAATACGCACGCCAATGCCTTTATATTGCGCTGGCACATCCGCCTCTTCTGAAATATAAATACCTGGCTCAACAGTGATAATCATCCCCACTTCAAGCGTACGGCTACGCTCATCGTCATAGCGGCCAACATCGTGCACATCTAAGCCAAGCCAATGACCTAAACCATGCATATAAAATTGGCGATAAGCTTTTTCTTCGATCAGCTTATCCACCTCCCCTTTCAGAATGCCTAAATCTACCAAGCCTTGAGTTTTAATGCGAATCACTTCATCATTTGCCAATTTAATTGAATTACCTGGCACTAATAACTCAATTGCACGTTTTTGTGCTTTTAACACTAATTCATAAATCTCACGTTGTGGCTGGGTAAATTGACCATTTACAGGGAACGTACGTGTGATATCACCTGCATACATAGCAAACTCACAGCCCGCATCAATCAACACAAGATCGCCATCTTTCAAAGGTTGATCATTTTCGGTGTAGTGCAAAATACAGGCATTATCGCCCCCGGCAATAATGGAATTGTAAGACGGGAACCTTGCACCGTGACGATTAAATTCATGCAGAATTTCGCTTTCAATTTCATATTCAAAACGATTCGGACGAGTTACTTGCATCGCTTTAATATGTCCGAACGCAGTAATCTGTCCCGCTTGCTGCATTAAGCGAATTTCGTTTGGAGATTTGATTAAGCGCATTTCACTTAACATCGGCTGCCAATCAAAAACAGCGTAAAATTTCACCGCACTTTCAGCTAATAATTTATCGCCCCAAGGATGGCGATCTGCCACATGATAAAGTGCGGTCAATTTTTCCGTTAATTTTGGAAATTCAGATTTAAAATCATCGATAGAATACGCTTCATCAACATTGAGTTTTTGCGGTGCACGCTCAACGCCCAATCGGCGACCATTCCATGTTTCAAGCAAAGGATCTCGCGGACGAAGAAATACAACCGCCTTTTCTGACGTTTCCGTTTTAATCAATAACAATGCAGCATTTGGCTCATTAAAACCTGTTAAATACCAAAAGTAACTGTCTTGACGGAAAGGAAAATCACAGTCGTTATTACGACGTTTTTCAATTTCGGAAAATAGCAACAAGGCAGAATTTGGTTGCATTTGTGCGAACACTTTTTGACGACGTTCTGTAAATTCCTCTTGCGGTAATGCCGCCATGTATGCGAGATCCATGTTTCGCTCCTTTTAATGTAATATCGGTTTTATTTCTTGCGCATCATCGTTGAAATGGGTGTAAAACAACATCGCAATGGTGCGAACATATTCAATAATTTCTTCTAAGGCCTCGGCAAGTTCTTCTTCGTCATCATCTTCCTCATAACCAAGCTGACAAATATCTTGTAAATCATCTACCGCTTCGCCAATTTCGCCTTTTTCTTTATCCAATTCAGCCTGAGCAAGACCTAAACCCAGTAAAAATTGGTTTGCCCAGTCTGATAGGCTGTCTGCACGGGCAAACACGCTCTCATCTTCTGTTAATCCCAATTCAAAATCAAACCCTTCTACGTCCCCTAAGGTTTTACCAATCTGCTCATAGATTTCGGTAATTGGCTGAATTAATGCGGTTGGATAGGCGTGGTTATCGTTACTGAATTGATATAAAAGCGGTAACCAGCTTTGGTCTTTTAGCCCACCACAAATTAAACCACTCAAAAAACCATGTAATTCCGTTGCATTAATACCAATACCGGCAGATTTGAGTTGTTGATTAAGTTCAGTTTGGGAAATTGTCATTGTTATACCTATAAAATCATCGAAAACCATTAAAGTGTAGCACCACACAAATAAAAATGCGATCGCATTTCTATAAAGAAAAACGATCGCACTTTCTTTCGCAAAGGGGAATTACATCATTCCGCCCATGCCTCCCATACCGCCCATTCCGGCAGCACCTAAATCGGCTTTATCATCTTTTGGAAGATCGGTAACCATACATTCTGTGGTAATCATTAAGCCCGCTACAGAAGCGGCGAATTGTAACGCAGAACGAGTGACTTTAGTTGGATCTAAAATACCCATTTCGATCATATCACCGTACTGTTCAGTACCTGCGTTATAACCAAAGTTTCCTTCACCATTTTTAACCGCACTTGCTACAACTGATGCTTCTTCACCTGCGTTAGTGACGATTTGACGAAGTGGTGCTTCCATTGCACGTAATGCAAGTTTAATACCTACATCTTGTTCTTCGTTATCACCTTTTAAGGTTGCAGCCACTTTGGTTGCTGCACGAACTAAGGCAACACCACCACCGGCAACAATACCTTCTTCAACCGCGGCACGAGTTGCGTGTAACGCATCATCCACACGATCTTTTTTCTCTTTCATTTCAACTTCAGTTGCTGCACCGACTTTGATTACAGCCACACCGCCAGCAAGTTTAGCCACGCGTTCTTGAAGTTTTTCTTTGTCATAATCAGACGTTGATTCTTCGATTTGCTGACGAATTTGCGCTACGCGACCTTTGATTTGAGCTTCATCACCCACACCATCGATAATCGTGGTATTGTCTTTGTTGATGACAACACGTTTCGCTTGACCTAAATCTTCTAATGTTGCTTTCTCAAGTTCCATACCGATTTCTTCAGAAATCACAGTACCAGCAGTTAAGATCGCAATATCTTGCAACATTGCTTTACGACGGTCACCAAAACCAGGGGCTTTCACTGCTGCAACTTTTACGATACCGCGCATGGTGTTCACTACTAAGGTTGCAAGCGCTTCACCTTCAATGTCTTCAGCGATAATTAATAATGGTTTGCCCGCTTTTGCGACACCTTCTAATACTGGAAGTAATTCGCGAATGTTTGATACTTTTTTATCTACTAAAAGAATGTATGGGTTATCTAATTCAACCGTTGCTGTTTCTGGTTTGTTGATGAAATAAGGTGATAAGTAACCACGATCGAATTGCATCCCTTCCACAACCGCTAATTCATCGTCAAGACCAGTACCGTCTTCTACGGTAATCACGCCTTCTTTACCCACTTTTTCCATTGCTTGAGCAATTAATTGACCCACAATGCTATCTGAGTTCGCAGAAATTGTCCCTACTTGCTCAATCTCTTTAGAGGTTTCGCAAGGTTTAGATAAATTTTTAAGCTCGGAAACGACCGCACTTACTGCTTTATCGATACCGCGTTTTAAATCCATTGGGTTCATACCTGCAGCCACAGCTTTTAAGCCTTCATTTACGATAGCTTGAGCAAGAACTGTCGCAGTCGTTGTACCGTCACCCGCTGCATCATTGGCTTTAGAGGCAACCTCTTTCACCATTTGTGCACCCATGTTTTCAAATTTATCTTCTAATTCAATTTCACGCGCAACAGATACACCATCTTTAGTGATGGTTGGCGCACCAAATGATTTATCTAAAATTACATTACGACCTTTAGGGCCAAGAGTCACTTTTACCGCATCTGCTAATACATTCACGCCTTTAAGCATTTTTACGCGTGCATCGTTACCAAATTTTACGTCTTTTGCTGCCATTTTCTTTTTTCCTTAATTTAAATTATTCCACAATCGCTAAAATATCGTTTTCAGAAATGATTAACACTTCTTCACCATCGATTTTTTCACTTTTCACGCCATAACCATCATTGAAAATGACCGTATCACCCACTTTTACATCTAAAGGTTGAACAGTGCCATTTTCCAGAATACGACCTTTACCCACTGCCAATACTTTCGCACGGGTGGATTTAGTCGCTGCTGAGCCGGTTAATACGATACCGCCAGCTGAACGAGTTTCTACTTCTTCACGTTTAATGATTACACGATCGTGTAAAGGACGAATATTCATAATTAATTTCCTTCTATAAATTTTTAAGATGCAAATTTTATATAGGGGAAAATTTTTGCCTTTCAAGGGGAAAAGAAAAAAATTTTCTACCCGATAAAAAAGATATGTCGTAGAATGTGGCTATCGTAATATTTTCCCTATTGGTATATTCTCTCAGAGTGATATTATGCTTCGATTAATAAAAGAAATCCTTGTAGGTATTGGACAAATTTTTCTGCAAGAAAACGGCTTATCTGGACTGATTATCACAATTGCCATGTTTTTCAGCCACTGGACTCTCGGTGTAGCATGTTTTCTCGGCTCACTTATCGGTACATTAACTGCTAAAACGCTAAAATACCCTGCTGACCAAATTAAAATGGGCTTGTATGGTTTTAACGCTAGTTTGACCTTCATGTGCGTGATGTTTACCTTCGGTGAAGATTACGCGGGAAAACTTAGTATTTGGTTAATCGCTATTTTAGGCTGTGTAATTTCAACTATTCTCATGCGCGCTTTTACTCAACGCAATAAAGTAGCATTCACCTTTCCTTTTGTGCTCACCTGTTGGTTTCTCTGTTGGGGTATAGCAAAACTGAAACTATTCGGTTTAACTCAAACCAGTCTGCCGTTACCAGAACTCACCAATGCAGTAGATGCGATGCAAGAACCTTTCTATGCTTGGGCCTATGCTTGGGCTGGAGTGAATTTTGGTTCAAGTATTGTTACTGGTACTCTACTTTTTTTAGCGATTGCTATTAGTTCACCGAGCGCAGCTATGTGGGGCGTTGCAGCTGCAACGATCGGTACAGCTTTTGCTCACTATTTACTCGGAATTGACCAAAATACTCTCACTAACGGTATTTATGGTTCCTCCCCAATTTTAGTAGCCTGTGTATTTGCTGGACGACAACTCCGTAATTTTTTCTATGTCGTCATTGGTGTAATTGTAGCTGTACTCATCCAATACCTATTTTCTCTTATTGGTCTTGCCCCATACACCATTGGTTTTATCGTCGCAAGTTGGCTATTGTTAGCTATAAAAGCCAAAATTGAGAATAATCAGTTTGATGAGGGAAAACTGGTAAAAATACTCAACCCATAGCGATATTGCTATTATTGTTTTTAAAATATAGAAGGAATTAATTATGCACTTAACATCCAGAGAACAAGAAAAGCTAATGCTATTCTTAGCTGGCGAACTTGCGGCAAAGCGCAAAGCCCGTGGCGTAAAATTAAACTATCCTGAGGCAATCGCGTACATTGCTAGCCATTTGCAAGAAGTAGCGAGAGATGGCATGAGCGTAGCGGAAGCTATGCAATATGGCGCAACCCTGCTCACCGTTAAAGATGTGATGGAAGGCGTCGCTGAGATGGTACACGAAGTACAAATTGAAGCAACTTTCCCAGATGGTACGAAGCTTGTTACCGTGCACAATCCGATTAGATAAAAGAAAATCTCCCCTCTTTAGCAAAGAGGGGGGCTTTCCATAAAAATTTTAAGATAGAAGGATTTAAATAAAATGATTCCTGGTGAATACCAATTAGCTGAAGGCGATATTATTGCCAATGTTGGCAGAAAAACCGTCACAATCGAAGTAACCAATTCAGGCGACCGCCCAATTCAAGTCGGTTCCCATTACCATTTCTTTGAAACCAATAATGCGCTTAAATTTGACCGCACTTTAGCACGTGGAATGCGCTTAAATGTCCCGTCTGGCAACGCAGTACGTTTTGAACCGGGTGAAGTAAAATCAGTCGAGTTAGTCGCTTTTGGTGGTTCGCAAACCATTTACGGCTTCCATAATCAAATTGATGGCAAATTATAAGGTAGGGCAAAATGGCATTAACAATTTCAAGAGCGCAATATGTAGCAACTTATGGCCCAACCGTTGGCGATAAAGTCCGTTTAGGCGATACCAATTTATGGGCAACCATTGAACAAGATTTATTAACCAAAGGTGATGAGTGTAAATTTGGTGGCGGTAAAAGCGTGCGCGACGGCATGGCGCAAAGCGGCACTACAACTCGTGACAATCCAAATGTATTGGATTTTGTGATTACCAACGTGATGATCATTGATGCGAAATTAGGCATTATTAAAGCTGATATTGGTATTCGCGATGGGCGTATTGTCGGCATCGGTCAAGCAGGTAACCCTGACACCATGGATAACGTCACACCAAATATGATTATCGGGGCAAGTACTGAAGTGCATAACGGTGCACATTTAATTGCAACCGCAGGCGGTATCGACACCCACATTCACTTTATTTGTCCGCAACAAGCACAACATGCGATTGAAAGTGGAGTTACCACGTTAATTGGTGGCGGAACAGGCCCAGCTGATGGTACACACGCGACTACTTGTACACCGGGCGCATGGTATATGGAACGTATGTTCCAAGCGGCAGAAGCTTTACCTGTCAACATCGGTTTTTTCGGCAAAGGAAACTGCTCAACCTTAGATCCGCTACGTGAACAAATTGAAGCAGGTGCATTAGGTTTAAAAATCCACGAAGACTGGGGGGCAACGCCTGCAGTAATTGATTCTGCCTTAAAAGTGGCAGATGAAATGGATATTCAGGTTGCTATTCACACGGATACCTTAAATGAAAGTG
>ENA-OWLI01000038-OWLI01000038.1-metagenome-genome-assembly--contig:-NODE-38-length-25557-cov-9.708690_pt1 | contig 25557 bp, 21 predicted proteins | sample MGYA00245346_ERZ651096 | MGnify/ENA primary metagenome ERZ651096 (study PRJEB26857, sample SAMEA4031766) | metagenome | biome: human; feature: oral; material: saliva | place: Philippines | collected 2014 | study...
AAGAAGCGAAAGAAGTGATTCGTGAATCTATCAAACGTTGGAATGAACGTTAATTTTTCATTTTAATGAATTGAAAAGGCATCAGATTGATGCCTTTTGTTTTTATTTATTAGTATTAAAAATGCAGTCAAAACTGACCGTACTTTTTGTATTTTCAATGATGCTTATTTTAAGAAAATCTTATAATTTTACATTGTGAACACATTCTACTTTTTTCAATGGTTTTTCTACATAAATATTACGAGCAAGCAATACACCCAAATGGTGATAGTCACTCACTTCGCCTTTGCTGAAAAATGCGAATGTTGGAGTGAGGGCAGAGAATACTTATGTGATATTCTGTGTTGTGAAAATAAAAGCAAAGAATCATAGCAATGTGGTAGTGAACCTTTGGTTTATATACAAGAGACATTGAATAACCCGATTTTAGAGGGATATAGATAAAGGTTTAAATTATTTGGGGGAGAAAAATGATTTATATGAATTCAAAAATGAGAGATTCTTTTAATGAGGTTTGTAGTCATGAAGGTTTATCTACAGAATTATCTTGCATATTAGATAGGGGATTTTTTGAGATAAATAAATGTGTTTTTTTAGTTGTTTATGGAGTGATGAGTATAGTGATGATATAACCATTGATAATATTAAAGAAGAATTTTTAGATTTCTCTGGGTATGAGTTTTCTATTAATAAAATATATATTGAGGATTATATCCATAAGAATGTTAAGAAAGAATCATTTAGTTTTATTAATGCTTTTAAGGCTAAATGGAATAAAGTTTTTCCTAGTAAACCTTGTGTCTTGTTTTTGTGTTTTAAAAGTAATGAGTTTGGTTTTAGTTCTATATTCAGTTTTCATGTTAAAAGGATTGGTGAGTGTGTTTTAGATATTTCTAGTATTGATAACTTTGAGGATGAAATATATGTAGAAATATTAAATTGAATTTTAATGACTAGATGTTTCAGAAATATATCCCTTAGAATTGAGCATTGTAGGGCTAAGTTTTTAGATATCTGAAATGCATATAACTAAAAGTATCTAATACAAAGTGCGGTCAAATTTTAAAACTTCTCAAAAATTGACCGCACTTTTGCTTTATAGGGTATCGTTAAAACGAGAAACGTAATTCTGCATTCACATTATTGGCTTTGGTATCGTGGTTATAAGCACCTTGATAGCCGACTTTTACGCTAAATGCTGGTGTGAATTGCGCTTGTAATGCGACACCTGTTGTGACAACATTTTTCAATTCTTTACCATAAAGATTCGCTACGCCTTGATTATTGATAACCAAGCTACCTTCAGAGGCTTTATCTTTGTGGAAACGATGATAAGCCACATCGCCTAATAAGTTTAATTGAACGCCACCAATTGCAAATGGAATGGATGGACGTAAACCGACAGAGGTGACGATTAAATCACGATTGTTGTCTTTTAACTGCACTTCGCCTTTAGTCACACCTTTATTTTTGATGTGCATATAGCTTACGCCAGCATAAGGTTCAATCGCAAAATGTTCGCCTTTTAAGCCAGTGTAGGCAAGTTCAGCAAAGACATTTTGTGTTTGGCTATGGGTTTTCACCCCTTGTGCAAATTCAGTGCGTTGTTCGTGTTTACCCCAGCTTTGAATAAAACCAATTTTGGGTGTTAATACGTTGAAACGATGTTCTGCCGTTAAACCTAAATGCACAGCACGATCTTTCGAAGTGCGGTCAAATTTGTGGCTATTTTGTGTTGAGCCGACAAATACACCTAAATGTTTGTTTGTATCAATGGTTGTATCAATACCCACAAGTTGATTGTACGCATGGCTGCTTAAACTATCCGTGCTGAAGTGGGTGAAGGTGCCACTGGTCCAAATTTGTGTACCTGTATTAAGTTGCGCTCTTACTGCACCTGGTTGGGCAAGTTGCTGACGAAGCAATAAGCCATTTAACACGTTGTGTTGTTGAGCTGCGAGATCTTCATCATAGCTTAAACGAGCAAAGGCTTGTCGAGCATTCTCTTCAGTTCCCAAAATAAGGCTTTGGTAAGTCGGGCTGTTTGTTGCTGCATCTAAGGTGTTGGCGATAGTCGCTTCATTTTCAGTGGTTGCTGCAGATGCAAGGGCTTTTTTCTGAACGGTCACTTTCAACGTATTCGCATTACTTTCATTTTTAACCGTAAGGAAATCATAAGTGCGAGGTGTTTCAACTACCGCATTTTCAGCTCCCACAAATGAGCCAGAACCTTGTACTGAAACCACTTTTTGTGGATCTTGTTGTAATTGAGGCAGAATTTCTTCATCAAATTTATTTGGCACTAACACAGAACCGTCGGCAAAGGTGGCATTGACGTTCGCAATACCATTATTCAGTAAGAAACGACCACCTTTTTCCACTGTTGCAGTCACCGTTTTTGCGGTGCTGGTTAAGGTTTCGGTGACAAATCCATTCTCACTTGGTTTAGTGATTTCCGCTTTCGGTAATATTTCCAATGTTGCACCTTGTTTTACGATAACTTGTTGTGCCGAACCAAGGGATTGATTTAACCCTGAAAGCTGACCTTCATTTACAGTAATTGCACCGGTGAAACTGTTATTACCGGTGAGGGTTAAGGTGCCAGAACCATTTTTAGTTAAGGCACCAACATAGCCTTGTGCGGCACGTTCATTACGAGCCACTTCACGCGCTAAACCTACTTGATATTCCGCTTTTTCTTCAGCTGTCGCACCTGTACGATTTTGCATTAACGCTTGTAATTCTGCTTTGCGCGTTGTCCAAGTTGCGGCTTCAGCTTGATCTTCGACTTGACGCGCTTTGATGGCTTTATCGCTAATATCATTTGACCAAACATCATTTTGATTGAGGTTGATTTTCATGTTTCCTAAGAATTGACCTGGACCAAACATGGCTTTGCCAAGATCTAAAATCCCCCAACCCCAAACGTTACTCGGTACACCTTGTTCAGTTTCCCAACGTTCTAATGGCTTACCTTCAAGCCCTTTACGCAACGTAGTTTGTCTTGCTGTGGTCAGCATGACATCACGCGCTTGATCGGTTGTCATGTATGGATAGCGAGAAAAGATGACACCTAACGCGCCACTTACATGAGGTGCCGCCATCGAAGTACCACCAGCCGATTTGTAGATAGGCTCACCATAAGTGTCGTTGTCTTGTAATTGAATATAGGCAGAATAGATGTTGGCGGATGGTGCCGCAATCGTCCACCATTTTGAATGGCCGGCAAGATTAAATTCTTGAATATCTGCGCCTGCTTTTTCATCGCTCACATCTTTGTTTGAGTCATTCGGGTAACCCTCACCACCGACTTGCCCGGTGACGTTTACCCAGTATTTTTCTGCATCAGGTCTAAAATAAGGCAACATGGCACGCGTAAAGGATTCCGCCATCATACTGCGGTTACCCGCTGTAAAGACTTGAATCACTTGTTTATTTTTTGCCACTTCATAAGCCGCATCAACAAAGTTTTTCTCACCACTCGTGACAAATTGATAATAAGCTTTTTCAGCTTCGCCTAAGTTACTTAAATAAATATGTGCCGCAGGACTGGAAATTGGCTCAGGTGCTTTTGGTACATCGTAGTATTGAACGCCATATTCAGGTACATCACGCCAACCATATGTTGGTTTATAGCCTAACGCACCAGCAAAGGATGAATTGACACGACGGTTTGACCCCCAGCTGTTATTAATCACTTTGGCACCAGCATCTGCGAGAGCAGAGTAGCCTTGTAAGAAGAAACTATAATCTTGGTTTGGCCCATAGGTCATGTTGTCGTTACCACCGGTATTGGCAGAATACAGATTAGCGCCGAATGCTACACCATGCATTTCATTGCCGTCTCGGCTTGCCGCCATTGTGCCGCCAACGTGCGTGCCGTGCGCATCATTCGTGTATTTATGCCATGCTCCGTCAATATTGAAGGTTTCACCTTTAGTGAATACGCCATTATCTGTTTTATCAAAATTACGTTTGCCGTTTTTTACGGGTTCGTTTTTATTAATTGGGCCATTTCCCACCGAGGCATCGGGATAACGCATGCCATCTTTACTGTAAGTCCCTTCTGTTTTTACAACGTGGATTCGACCATCTTGAAATTCGGGGTGGTTTAATAGTACACCCGAATCCATTACGCCAATTTTCACGCCGGAACCATTAAAGCCAAGGGCATAAGCCGTGGAGGCATTCATTGAGGTTAAACCCCAGTCTTTGAGGTATTCGGTACTTTCCCAACTTTTGGTATTACCGGCTTGCCCTTGTTCAGAATAAGCGGCTGCATTGGCAGCATACCAACCAACGAGTAATGCGAGTGCGGTTTTTTGAAGTGTTTGAGGTTTCATGTTGTCTTCCTTTATCTTTTTGATTTTTGCAGGCTATTATTCGCCTCATCGAGAGGTGCTTCAATAACCCAAATCAAATTCCTATAGAAAAATGTTTATTCTGTGACAACGATCACACCAAAGTGCAGTCAAAAAAGGGGATAAATTTATGTATCGTAGAAATCAATGTTATAATTCACGAACAAAATGATTAAGGAGTAACCCATGGCGATTTTAGTAACAGGTGGAGCCGGCTATATCGGTTCACACACCGTAGTGGAATTATTAAATGCAAATAAAGAAGTGGTGGTATTGGATAATTTATGCAATTCTTCCCCAAAATCTTTAGAACGCGTCAAAGAAATTACCGGTAAAGACGTGAAATTTTATGAAGGCGATATTTTAGATCGTGCTTTATTACAAAAAATCTTTGCTGAAAACAGCATTCAATCAGTCATCCATTTTGCGGGTTTAAAAGCGGTGGGTGAAAGTGTCCAAAAACCCGCTGAATACTATATGAATAACGTATCAGGCACGATTGTTTTGATTCAAGAAATGAAAAAAGCAGGCGTGTGGAACTTTGTATTTAGTTCATCTGCAACGGTTTATGGTGATCCGGAAATTATTCCAATTACAGAAGACTGCAAAGTAGGCGGTACAACCAACCCTTACGGCACATCTAAATACATGGTGGAACAAATTCTGACTGATGTGGCGAAAGCCGAACCGCAATTTAGTATGACAATCTTACGTTATTTTAATCCAGTAGGCGCGCATGCAAGTGGCTTGATTGGTGAAGATCCAAATGGTATTCCAAATAATTTATTGCCTTACATCAGCCAAGTAGCGATCGGTAAATTACCGCAACTTTCGGTATTTGGTAGCGATTATGATACTCATGATGGCACAGGTGTACGTGATTATATCCACGTGGTGGATTTAGCCATCGGTCACTTAAAAGCATTAAATCGCCATGAAAATGACGCAGGTTTACACATTTATAACTTAGGTACAGGTACGGGATATTCCGTGCTTGATATGGTGAAAGCGTTTGAGCAAGCGAATAATATTAAAATTCCATATCGTCTTGTCGCACGTCGCCCTGGTGATATTGCAACATGCTATTCCGATCCAAGTCTTGCCGCGAAAGAGTTAAATTGGACAGCTGAACGTGGTCTTGAACAAATGATGAAAGATACATGGAATTGGCAAAAAAATAATCCGAAAGGATACAGAGATTGATCTCACTCTTGTTGGGCGGAGTACATTCCGCCCTTAATATTTCAATCAGATAAAACACGCTCAAAAATAACCGCACTTTATGTCAGAACAATCCCTTTCTAGTCAAATATTTACCCGAAAAATGCTGATCTGTGTCTTCACTGGATTTAGCTCGGGTTTACCACTTTTCGTGTTGTTGCAAATGTTGCCAGTGTGGCTGACAGATAAAGGGCTTTCCGTTGAATTAATCGGTGCATTGACAGGGGTGATGGTGCCATATGGTTTGAAATTTTTATGGGCGCCGTTATTAGATCGCTATTTCCCGCATTTTTTAGGACGTCGTCGTAGTTGGTTATTAATTTCTCAAGTGATTTTGCTGATTTCCCTTTATGCGATTAGTCAGTTTGATCCAGTAGCAGAATTAAGTTCGGTGGCTAAAATTGCGACATTTATTGCCTTTGTATCTGCGACACAAGATATTGTGCTCGATGCTTATCGTCGTGAAATTTTAACGGATAATGAATTAGGATTGGGGAACACCATCCATATTAATGCTTATCGTGTTGCAGGTTTAATTCCTGGGGGGCTGTCGCTTTATTTAGCGACGATTTATCCGTGGGAAACCGTCTTTTTACTGACCGCACTTTGTATGTTGGCGGGCATATTTATGACGCTCTTTTTAGCGAAAGAACCAAAGATTGCGCAAGTCGATCGTGATCAACCTTTCTATATGGTGTTTTGGATACCTTTGAAAGAGTTCTTCCAACGCAAAGGCGTTGCTCAAGCCATCGGTTTTTTACTCTTTTTGTTCTTGTATAAATTTGGGGATTCGTTTGCCACTACGTTACAAACCAAATTTATTTATGATATGGGCTTTGAAAAAGAGCATATTGCGTTGGTGGTAAAAAGTACCTCTCTTTGGGCAAGTATCTCAGCCGGTCTTGTCGGTGGCGTGATTATGTTACGCCTAGGCATTAACCGCGCATTATGGGTATTTGGTTTTATCCAATTGATTACTATTGGTGGATTTATTTGGTTAGCTGCATTTGGGCATTTTGACTATGTCGGTGCCGCAGAACTTTGGAAATTAGGTTTCGTGATTGCGGGTGAATATATCGGTGTTGGTCTCGGCACAGCCGCCTTTGTCGCCTTTATGGCTCGCGAAACGAATCCGCTTTATACAGCCACTCAGCTAGCATTATTTACCAGCCTTTCTGCTTTACCAAGTAAAGGACTTGGTATGTTATCGGGTTACTTGGTTAAAGCAGTGGGCTACTATCATTTTTTCTGGATTTGTTTATTCCTCGCTATCCCAGGAATGATTTGTTTATTCTGGGTGGCGCCATGGAATGAAAAAGGAAATGAAAAAGCTTAAAATAAAATAAAGTGCGGTCAAAATTAACAGCAAAATCATTTGACCAAACAAGGCGTTAACGGTATTTTAAACAGGTCTATTATTTATTGGAGATTCGTATGAAAATTATTCTTTTAGGTGCACCTGGTGCAGGAAAAGGCACACAAGCACAATTTATTATGAACAAGTTTGGTATCCCACAAATTTCAACAGGGGATATGTTCCGTGCAGCGATTAAAGCGGGGACAGAATTAGGCAAACAAGCAAAAGCATTAATGGATGAAGGGAAATTAGTACCGGATGAATTAACCGTGGCGTTAGTAAAAGATCGTATTTCTCAACCAGATTGTGCAAATGGTTTCTTATTAGATGGTTTCCCACGTACGATTCCGCAAGCGGATGCGTTAAAAGACTCTGGCGTAAAAATTGATTACGTTTTAGAGTTTGATGTACCAGATGAAGTGATCGTTGAACGTATGAGTGGTCGTCGTGTACACCAAGCATCGGGTCGTTCTTACCACATCGTTTACAACCCACCAAAAGTGGAAGGTAAAGATGATGTAACGGGTGAAGATTTAATTATCCGTGCAGATGATAAACCAGAAACAGTGTTAGATCGTTTAGCGGTTTATCACAAACAAACCAGCCCATTAATTGATTATTACCAAGCAGAAGCAAAAGCAGGTAACACGCAATATTTCCGTTTAGATGGTACTCAAAAAGTGGAAGCTGTAAGCCAAGAGTTAGATAAAATCTTAGGCTAAAATAAACTGGAAACTGACCGCACTTTGAAGAGAAAAGTGCGGTTAATTTTTCAAAAGGATTTTGAGATCGTAAATTGAGATCGTATTTGGGGTCATTATGAGCAAGAAAAGAACAATAGCATTGACGATTTCGGCTATCGCAGTGGCACTTGGGATCGGCGCACAATTTTATACCAATCACAAAATCGATCAGGTATTAAAAAATTTCCCTTACTCTTTGGATAATCAAGCAACATTGAATGTGACGCAAACCGCGAAAAACTTTTTTATTCGTGAGTTGATCTTTAGTGTAAAAGATAGCGATGCGAAAAGCACAAATGTGATTTCGACCAAGCTTACCGTGTTGCCTTTCTTTATTACGGCTGAGTCAAAGTTATCTGAACAATTAGTTCGTCAATTAAATAAAACATTAAATATTACAATTGATAAAAATACAATTAACAGTAAATTTTCGCCAGTAGGGGATTATTTACAGTCTAATATTTTGATGGAATTTCGTGATTTTGCGAATAAGTCCCAAAACCTTTCTATCGGTCTTAATTTCTTAAAAAATAAAGACGTTGAGCTAAAAACAACCCTTAGCGGTTTTAATTACGATAAAGATACTAAACTGGAAAAAATTGAAGGTGAAGCTCGCCTTGTGCCAGTCGGTGTAAATCAGTATGACCTATCAAGTATAGAATTAGCGGCGAAAAATGCTGAATTGGCGTTGTTAAATGGTGAAAATACACATATTTATCTTAAAAATGCGACTTACCATTTTGATGTAAAACCAGGCGAGGCAGATAAACGTGATCTGAGAACAAAATTTAGCAGTGATATTTTGCGCGTAGCCAATAAAAGCCGCACGACGGAAGAAAGTCAAGCAACAGCGGGTGGTTTAAATTTATTAGTTAAGCAAAGCGGTGTGCCAAGTGCGGTCAATTTTTATAATGAATTTAAAAAATTGAATGGAGACTCTCTGACCATTAAAGAGGCGATCAATTTATTAACGAAAATTGTTACACAAAATGATCGTTTTGATAGTTCGTTATCTGTGCTTTCTGTCAATGTGCCCAAAAATAATCAGCCTTACTTTAACTTACAAAATGCTGACCTTGAACTTAAGTTGGCGAATACAGATTTAACCAAAGCCAATGTGGATTTCAAATTAAATGTTGAAAGTGTGAAGCAAACCCCAGCTGATGAAGAGCGTAAATGGGAAGCTAAAGGCGGTAAAGTTAATATTCAGTTAGATGATTACAACGTGGCAAACGAATTGGCGTTTGTCCCGTTTTTATTAGATGCGTTTGCTAAGAAAGAGGCTCCGGCAAAAGACAATAAAGATTTCTTGAATGCCAAAGATAAATGGGTAAAAGAATTTAGTGGTAAAACCAATATTGAGGCAGCATTAAAATCATTTAATATGGCCGATTTAGTGCTTGATGACGTATCAGCCAGTGATAAGACGGAAATTTTAGATAATGATCAATATAATGAACATATCACATTGTCTGCGAATAAAGTTAGTTATCCAAGTGCAGGCTTTCAATTTGAAAAACTCGCGGTTGATGCACCATTTAAAATTAATCATAGCAAAGAGCATTTATCAGCAAGATTTTGCTCAGCACCATTTTATGGGGCTTTATGTAGCACGCATTTAACGTCAGCCACATTCGATAAATATATCAAAAACTCTTGGAAAGAGCTTGATTTAATCGTTGATAATGCAACGTTGAATTTGAATCTAAATACTTATCCGGAGACCAAGGCTTATCCTGTTAAATTGGAAGTGAGTGGTATTGTGCCTCAAGTGCCAGAAGATGATTCATCAGACATGATTCCAGATAATATTGAAGGCACATTTAATCTGACATTAAGTAAAATGTTGTTTGATGATCAAAATGAAAAAGCCTTAGCAATTAAGGAAAATTCATACTTTTGGCAATATTTAAATAGCTTTGTGAAACATGATGGAAAACTTCACCGAGAATTTGTAGAAGAAGGTGATAATTACGTTTCTAGAGTGGAAAAAACAGAAAATGGCTACTTAATTAATGGTCGTACCCTTGAAGATCTTCGTCAAGAAAGCATGATAGAGACGGATGAGGGCGAAGAAGAGAAGCCTGCCGCAACAGACTAGTTGAAAGGATGACATAAAAAATGACCGCACTTGAAATTCAATGTGCGGTCATTTTTTTAGCTGTTTTGGATTACTTCACTAATCCACCACTTGCTTGTAAATCAGCATGGTAGGAAGAGCGAACAAATGGACCACAGGCTGCGTGTTCAAAGCCCATTGCGTTAGCTTTATCACGGAATTCATCAAATTCGGCTGGTGGCACATAGCGCGCAACCGGTAAGTGATGGCGACTTGGTTGGAGATATTGACCCAGTGTAAGCATGGTGACGCCATTGGCACGTAAGTCTTCCATCACTTGAAGAATTTCTTCATTGGTTTCACCCAATCCAACCATTAAGCCTGATTTAGTTGGAATGTTTGGGAACATTTCTTTGAAATCATGAAGTAATTTTAAAGACCATTGATAATCGGCACCTGGACGAATTTCTTTATACAAACGCGGCACATTTTCCAAGTTGTGGTTGAACACATCCGGTGGATTGTCTTTTAATTTTTCTAAGGCTTGAGTAATACGACCACGGAAATCAGGCACTAAAATCTCAATTTTAATGCCAGGGTTTAATGCGCGCACTTCTTTTACACATTCAGCAAAATGGCCCGCACCACGATCAGGTAAATCATCGCGGTCAACAGAGGTAATCACCACATATTTCAACTTCATATCTTGGATGGTTTCAGCTAATTTACGTGGTTCATCAGGATCTGGCGGTAAGGGTTTACCATGTGCAACGTCACAGAAAGGGCAACGACGAGTACAAATTGCGCCTAAAATCATAAAGGTTGCCGTACCATGGTTAAAGCACTCGTGTAAATTTGGGCAAGACGCTTCTTCGCATACAGAATGTAAGCCATGACGACGCATCCCGTTTTTAATAGTTTCAATCTTTAATGAGCTAGACGGTAATTTGATCTTCATCCATTCCGGCTTTTTCAATAATTCTTGATTAGGATCGATGTTTTTAACTGGGATGATCGATGTTTTGGCAGCATCGCGGTATTTCACACCGCGTTCCATTTTAAAAGGCGTTGACATTGTTCTTTCCTAAAGAAAAATGCCTGATTCAGGCATTTTTAAATGAGTGATAAAAGTGAATGTTATAAATTTGTAACATTATAGCCCAAAAGTTCGGCAAAGTGTTTAATTAATTTTGGGGAAACCTTGTCAAGTGTCGCCTCTTCTTTACCAATAAAGTCAGCAAGCTGACACATTTCAAGCCCTGCATAGCCACAAGGATTAATGTAATGGAAAGGATTGAGATCCATATTGATATTAAATGCCAAACCGTGGAAGGAGCACCCTTTACGGATACGTAAGCCTAATGAACAGATTTTTTTGCCGTCAATATATACGCCTGGTGCATCTGGTTTGGGATAACCTTCGATGGCATAGTCTGCGAGGGTTTTCACGACAGATTGTTCAAGTGCGGTCACTAATTGACGAACATTTAAATGTTCATGGCGCTTGATATCAATGAGCACATACATCACCTGCTGACCAGGACCGTGATAGGTAATTTGTCCACCACGATCCGATTGTACAACAGGTATATTACTACTTTGTAATAAGTGCTCTGGTTTGCCGGCTTGGCCTTGTGTGAAAACAGGATGATGCTCGACAAGCCAAATTTCATCAGTCGTTTCTGCATTTCGATTATCGGTGAATTCCTGCATTTTATGCCAAATTTCCTGATAATCTTGTAATCCTAATTGACGGACAACTAAATCAGTATTGTTCATCTTAGATAACCATTTTGACGCCTTCAACTTTTGCAAGTTCTTTGTAGAGCGTCTCTACTTGCTCAAAGTTTTGCGCCACGATATCAATTGAAACTGAATTATAAGTGCCTTTACTACTGCGTTTTTCCTTTGGAATATAATCACCCGGTAAATATTTTTGTATTACCGCAACGATGTCTTGCGCTAAGTTCTCACGGTTAACACCAGCCACTTTAAATGTCATGGCAGCAGGGAATTCCATTACTTCTTTTAGTTTTTCATAATCATTTTCGGTTGTCATGCTGTATCCTTATTTAAGAGTAAGGTGCGTGAATCAGTTAAATTCACACACCTTACGAATTTATTGATGTAATATAAATGGGGAAGTACGGTTAATTTTCAAGGCGTTTAATCAAATAATCCTTTAACGGTTAACACTAACCAGTCCCAACCTTTACCGAAGAAACCGCCTTCTTGTACATCTTCTAATGCTTGAAGATTAACAATTGCCACATCCTTGCCGTCTAGTTGATAAACGATTTTACCCACTACTTGACCTTTTGTTAAAGGTGCTTGTAAGTATTTGTTATCTAATTCGTAACGTGCTTTTAAGTCAGTTTGTTTACCTTTTGGCACAGTAATAAAACCATCTTCTAAGACACCGAGTTTAACATCACCTTTATCACCGTAGTAAACAGATTGTTTTGAAATTTCTTCACCTGCTTTTTGAGTTTTTAAGGTTTCAAAGTTAGCAAAACCCCATTGTAAGAGTTTTTTACTTTCTACTTCACGGCCTTTATAGGTTGGTACACCCATGACAACAGAAATCAAACGCATATTGTTTGGACTTGTTGCTGATGCGACAAGGTTATAACCTGCTTGGCTTGTGTGACCGGTTTTCATCCCATCAACGTTAATAGTTTTATCCCATAATAAGCCATTACGGTTAGGTTGTTTGATGTTGTTGAACGTAAAGTATTTTTCAGAGTAGATTTTATATTCTTCCGGTAAATCACGAATAATATGTGCACCAATAATCGCCATATCACGTGCAGTTGAATATTGGTTTGGATCGTCTAAACCGTGTGGCGTAGTGAAGTTGGTATTTTTTAAGCCAAATTGTTGAACGTATTTATTCATGGTATCAACGAAGTTAGCCACGGTACCCGAAATATGTTCAGCCACTGCGACACAAGCATCATTACCAGAAACAATGATAATTCCTTTGTTTAAATCACCCACTGACACTTGTTGATTTAAATTTAAGAACATTTTTGAAGAATCTGGGAAGTTTCTCCCCCAAGCACTTTCGCCAATGGTGACCATATCTTCATTATGAATTTTACCTTGTTTTAATGCTACTCCAACCACGTAACTAGTCATCATTTTCGTTAATGAAGCAGGGTATTGGCGTTGATCTGGGTTAAGTGATGCAAGTACCGCACCAGAATTGTAATCCATTAAAACATAAGTTTGTGCATTCACTTCCGGTACTGCGATACCGTATTGAATATCTTCAGCCGCAGCAAATGTTGATGCGGCCATTAATCCCGAGCAGAGTATAATTTTTTTCAATTTTGCAGATTGTTTTAACATAGTTTTTCCTTTAATAACGTATTAGTTTTTATAAGTATAAACGATTACGGGTTGCCCATTGATCGTTTTTTGTAATTTTGTTTTTAATTGATTAACATCAGCTTGATTGGCTAACGGACCAAAATGAATTTCGTAATTTTTTCCATTTTGATTAATTTCTGTCTGTATGCCATCTAGCTCGAGTCTGTTTATGATGCTTTCGGCTTGATTTTTTGACGACAGAGCGAGTAGTTTTAGCTTGAAGACAGTTTTTGCATCGTTTGTGCTATCTAAGTTTTGATTTTTTTTTTCGTTATTTTTATCGGTGACTAAACGATCACTGGCTTCTTGTGTTTTAGCATGCTTAGCAAGTGTTTTTGCCCCTGCACCTGAAATTTGACCTTTATGATCCACATGTAACGCTTCAATTCTTACTTGTCCTGTACCACGCGCAATAAGACCCAATTCTTTTGCGGCAGAATGGGATAAGTCAATAATGCGTTTATGGCTAAATGGTCCGCGATCATTAATTCGCACAATGACCTTACGATTGTTATGCAAGTTTGTGACGACGGCATAAGAGTTTAAAGGCAAAGTCTTATGCGCAGCGGTGAAAAGTGCGGAATTATAGCGTTCGCCATTGGCTGTTTTACGGCCATTAAATTTATGGTGGTAATAACTTGCTGTCCCTTCTTTTGAATAGGATTTCGCTTCCTCACCTTGAGTGGTATATGTTTTACCATTCACCTCATAGCTTTGTGGCGCTTGAACGGTCGTGGTAATCGACAGTGAATCCCCTTGAATACCATACATTTTTTGAGTATCGGCAAAAGCAGAGAAACTTGAGCTGCTTATCAAGGTGAAAAGTGCGGTCGTTTTTAAGATGTTTTTTAATGTCATACTTATTACTTTCAAGATTATCGGTGCTCTTCATAAGAAAGCCAAAAGAGAAATTAGTTCCCTTTCATAAAGCGAGGTTTGTGAGTATGAATCGACATCACTAAACCAAAGCTTGCCATAATGGCTACATATGAAGTACCGCCGTAGCTAAAGAGTGGTAAAGGCACCCCTACAACAGGCAAAATACCGCTCACCATACCGATATTCACGAAGACATAAACAAAGAAAATCAGCGTAGTGGCACCGGCAAGAATGCGCCCAAAAGAGGTTTCTGCATTCACTGCAATTATTAAGCCACGGATAATAATAAACAAATAAATTGCCATCAGAATAAGAAAACCGACCATTCCATGTTCTTCACTCATCACGGCAAAAATAAAATCAGTGTGTGGTTCAGGCAAAAATTCTAATTGGGATTGTGTCCCTTGCATCCATCCCTTGCCAGATATACCGCCTGAACCGATGGCAATTTTGGATTGCAAAATGTGGTAACCTGCCCCAAGCGGATCTTTCTCTGGGTCAAGTAAGGTTAATACACGCATGCGTTGGTAGTCATGCATTAAGTACATCCACATGATGGGAATAAATGCGGCTAAGCCAACGACAGCCGTCAGAATTAGCCACCAACTCATGCCTGCTAAGAATACCACGAATAAGCCCGATGCACTAACCAGAATTGATGTCCCTAAGTCTGGTTGAATGGCTACAAGTAAGGTTGGCACCATAATCATAGCGATAGCAATAAAGGTTTCGCTCATTTTAGGTGGTAATGGGCGATTACCTAAATACACGGCGACCATTAATGGCACCGCAAGTTTGACAATTTCAGACGGCTGAAAGCGAATAAAACCAAGATCTAACCAACGTTGTGCTCCTTTACTGGTTGTACCGAAGGCATCAACTAAAATCAGCATAATAAAACCAACCAAATATAAATAAGGGGCGAGGCGCTGATAAAATTTAGGGGGAAGCTGTGCCATAATCATCATGACAGCAAAACCTAATATAACCTGAATGATACGGTTTTGGAACATGACTTCACTGGCACCAGATGCACTATAAAGCACAAGCATGCCATAGGCAGTAATGGCGGCTAAACCAATAAATAATAAGAAATCAATATGTAAGCGTTGCCATAATCGCAAGCATAAAGGCACTTTTTCTTCCATTATTCATTCTCACTTGGTTGGGGTTCTTGCGTTGGTGCGTCTAACTCAGTTTGGTCCGTTATCTTTTCTTTTTCAGCATTTTGTTGACGTTCAATTTGCGGCAAGCGTTTATTTAGGTAGAAATCCATAATTTGACGCACAATTGGCGCAGCATTACTTGAGCCGCCCCCCGCATTTTCTAAAATAATGGTGACAACTAATTTCGGATCTTCATAAGGTGCATAAGCCGTGAACCAAGCATGGTCATGTAATTCTTTTTTTAATCCTACTGCATTATATTTTTGGTTTTCTTTTAAGCTGAATACCTGTGCGGTACCGGATTTTCCTGCTACATGATAATTGGTGCCGACAAAGGCTTTTCGTCCTGTTCCTGCTCCAGAATTCACCACATTAAACATCCCGCGTTTAGCGGCATCCCAATAAGCTTGTTTCGGATCAGTAATATCCTCATATAAAAGCGGGTCTTGATAGGGCTCAATGATAGAGCCTTCCACTGATTTCATTAAATGAGGCGTATGGATTTTCCCGTTATTAACCACGATAGAAGTCGCTTTTGCCACTTGTAATGGCGTAGCCGTCCAATAACCTTGTCCAATCCCTACAGAGATCGTATCGCCTTGTACCCAAGGTTTTTTATAACGTTTTTGTTTCCATTCTTTACTCGGCATATTGGCCGCGGCTTCTTCTTGGATTTCAATGCCAGTTGGCATACCAAAGCCAAAGCGTTTCATCCACATGGAGAAACGATCAATGCCTAAATTAAAGGCCGTTTGATAGAAGAAGGTATCCGATGATTCCGTAATGGCTTTGTTTAAATCCGTATAACCATGCCCTGTTTTTTTCCAATCTCGGAAACGTTTTGTTGAATTTGGTAATGTCCAGTAACCTGGGTCAAAAATCGTGGTGTTAGGTGTAATCACCCCTTCAGTTAATGCCGCAACTGCAACGAATGGTTTTACGGTAGAGGCCGGTGGATAGACTCCTTGTGTCGCGCGACTGTAAAGTGGTCGAGTAGGGTCTTCTAGTAAACGCTTGTAATCGCTAGAAGAAATGCCATCGACGAATAAATTATTGTCATAACTTGGTGTAGAAACCATGGCCAATACGCTGTTATCTTTCGGATCTAGTACCACAACTGCGCCTTTTTGCCCTGAAAGTAATGACATAATATAGCGTTGCAAGGCTAAATCGATAGTCAGATGAATACTTTTGCCTGCAGTGGCTGGTTGCTCACGTAATTTACGGATAACTTTTCCGCGGTTATTGATTTCCACTTCTTCAAAACCCGTCGTACCGTGGAGTTGTTCTTCGTAATAACGCTCAATACCCAATTTCCCTATATCTGTGGAACCTGAGTAGTTAGCAAATTTTTCTTCTTTTTTCAGGCGTTCAACATCTCGGTCATTAATGCGTCCCACATAACCCAAAATATGGGTCATGACTTCGCCATATAGATAATTTCGTTTGAAATAAGGGCGAACATCCAGGCTGGGATATTTATATTGGTTTACTGCAAAACGGGCGATTTGTTCTTCCGTTAAGCTTGGTTTGAGTAAAATCGGTGTATAACGTGTGCCGCGGCGACGTTCTTTTTTGAAATGCTCAATGTCTTCGTCTGTGAGCCCCACAACATAGCGCAACTCTTCAAAAGTGCGGTCTAAATTTTCGGTTTTTTCCGGCACGATATATAAGCCGAAAAAGGTGAGATTTTCCGCTAGTAGTTCACCATAACGATCGTAAATTAATCCGCGAGTAGGCGGTAATGGAAGTAATTTAATGCGGTTGCCGTTAGAGCGAGTTTGGTACATGTCGTAATTCACCACCTGGAGATGGTAAATATTGGCAAATAGCACGCCACTTAATGCCAAAATACCGATGAATGCCACCAATGTTCGACGCGCAAACAGGTTCCGCTCCGCTTTTTTATCGCGGATCGGTTCGTTGGTCGGGGCTGCAAAGAATTTCTTTAAATTCATCAGTAATGTAACGCGTTATTCTCTGTGATAAGGATGATTTGTGGTTAGTGACCAGGCACGGTATAAACTTTCTGCCACCACAATACGCACTAATGGGTGCGGCATTGTGAGCGGAGAAAGTGACCAACTTTGTTCTGCCGCAGCTTTACATTCAGGGGATAAGCCTTCTGGGCCACCAATGAGTAAGCAGACATCACGACCATCATTTTTCCAACCTTCTAGTTGCTCTGCGAGTTGTGGCGTGGTCCAAGGTTTCCCAGGGATATCTAATGTTACCACTTTGCTTTTTCCGCAGGCCGCTAACATTGCTTTGCCTTCTTGCTCTAAGATGCGTTTAATGTCAGCATTTTTCCCCCGCTTTCCCGCAGGAATTTCAATAAGTTCAAAAGGCATATCTTTAGGAAAACGACGTTGGTATTCTTCAAATCCGGTAGTAACCCAAGCCGGCATTTTCGTTCCCACTGCAATTAATGTGATTTTCATCCTTTTCCCTTTCAAAACACAATCAAAATTGACCGCACTTTATGCCCAAAGTTTTTCTAGCTGATACATCTCACGCGCCTCACGTTGCATAATATGTACGATAGTTTGACCGAGATCGACCACGATCCAATCAGCCGTATTACGACCTTCTTCACCAAAGGTCTCATAACCGGCTTTTTTACATTCTGCAATAAGGTTATCTGCCATAGCAGAGACTTGGCGGCTAGATGTACCAGTACAAATAATCATGTTTTCAGTAATCGATGATTTGCCTTTTACATCAAAATGCACAATGTCGGTGCCTTTTAAATCATCGAGTTTATCAATTACAAATTCAACTAATGACATTTCTTTTCCTATTTAAATAAAGCGATGAATTCTATCATTGAATGAGGGAAAGGGGTAGGCTTAGGGCGGATTTTATTTGAATTGTTTTATGGTTGTAACAGAGTTTGGCATAAATATTGGGGCAGTCATTCTGCCCCAAGTTTGAAAGGGTATTAAACCCATAAAAGAATCGCTAATAATTGCGGTGAAATGATCCGCAAGAACATTGTAAGCGGATAAACTGTCGCGTAGGAAAGGGATGCGGCACCACTTCCTTCTTTCAGTTCATTGGCGAAAGCGAGTGCTGGAGGATCAGTCATCGACCCCGCTAATAAACCACAAAGTGAAAGGTAGTTTAATTTAGCATATAAACGGGCAATGATTCCCACAATCATTAATGGTATGAGTGTGATGAAAATACCGTAGCCCATCCATTCAAGACCAGAACCATTGGTAAGTGTGTCTACAAAGCTACCGCCAGATTTTAAACCCACCACAGCAAGGAAGAGCACAATACCAATTTCGCGCAATGCCAAGTTAGCACTTGGTGGCATAAACCAATAGAGTTTACCGATAGAGCCAATTCGAGCCAAGATCAATGCGACGACTAATGGCCCGCCCGCTAGCCCTAATTTTAATGCCACAGGGAAGCCAGGAATATAGAAAGGAATGGAGCCGAGTAATACCCCTAAGCCAATCCCAATAAATACCGGCAACATTTGTACTTGTAGCAGTTTCTGTTTGGCATTCCCGATCACTGAAATAGCTTGGTTGAGAATGTCGGTTTTACCCACCATGTGTAATACGTCACCGAATTGAAGGGTGGTATGGGCTGTCGGCACCAATTCTACACCCGCACGATTTAAACGTGAAATGACTACACCGTATTTTTGATGAATGCCGAGGTGGCGAATTTGTTTCCCTAGAACCTTTTCATTTGTCACGACCACGCGTTCAGAACGAATTTCGCCACTCAAGCTTGCTACAGGGATATCTACTTCTTCCCCAATAATTAGGTGCATTTTTTTCAAGCCTTCAGGATTACCGACCAAATGTAAAATATCGCCAAGTTGAACATCGGTATCCGCTTTCGGCACAATGACGAGCTCACCTCGTTTCAAGCGAGAACAAACTACATCTTCATCATCAAAACCAGGGATCTCAATTAAATGGATACCATTGAGATTAGTATTGGTGACTTTCAGAGACATGCTTTTGAGCGCTTCTTTGTCGTGACCACTTTCTTTTTCAAAATTTGCCGCTTCTTCATCCACTTTAATTTTAAAGAAAAGACGAATAAGCCACATAGAAAGTAAAATGCCACAAATTCCAAAAGGATAAGCCATCGCATAGGCCATCCCCATGTTAGATGTCGTTTGCGACATACCTAATTCAGAAAGAATTTGCTGACCCGCACCGAGGGATGGGGTATTGGTGACCGCCCCAGAGTAAATACCAAGTGCGACATCAAGAGGAATATCCGCAAGCTTATAAATGAGAATTGTCACCAGTGCACCGAGCGCAACAATTAAGAACCCCAATCCATTTAAGGTTAATCCTGATTGTCGTAAGGAAGCAAAAAAGCCCGGCCCCACTTGAATACCAATCGTATAAACAAACAGAATTAAGCCGAACTCTTGCACGAAATGTAATGTATGGCTATCTAATTTAATGCCATATTGGGTGGTGAAATGGGCAACTAAAATACCACCAAATAGCACGCCCCCAATACCCAGTCCTACACCTTTAATTTTGAAATGCCCGAGCCATAGACCAATTACGGCAACAAGGGCAAGCAAACTAATGGTAATCGCAGTTTCACTCATACCGACCTCTAATTTATTAAAAATTTAACTATTTTGGATTATATCAATTTGATTTCCTGCCCGCTTGTAACAAAGTCAAAAAATGTTATATCCATCACATTTTTTCTTGCTTAAAAATAAACACCGCCTAAAATGACTGCACTTTTTTGATTTTATAGGTTGATTATGGATTACGCTCAAGAGGCCATTAATTCGCTTTTATGGATAGTAAAAACACTAGCAATGACGGCTGTTGTGTTTAGCTTTGGTATTTTCTTATTAGTTCGTTTTACCCACTGGGGTAAACAATTTTGGCAATTTGCGGGTGGGTATCTTTCACCACGTCGAAGTATTAAACCTTTGCTATTTTTCTTGTTAATTGTGGCGATGACATTGGTCAGTGTGCGTATTAGCTTGGTGCATTCCGAGTGGTATAACAATATGTACACATCCTTACAGGAATTTAATGAACCTGTGTTTTGGGAGCAAATGGTGCTGTTTTGTGTGATCGCGACAAGCTCAGTCATTGCCGCATTACTTAGCTATTATTTAGAACAACGCTTTTGTATTAATTGGATTGAATGGTTGAATAGTCAGTTAGTCGATAAATGGATGGATAATCGTGCGTACTATAAAACGCAGTATGTTTCCGCTAACTTAGATAACCCCGATCAACGTATTCAACAAGATGTGCAATCTTATGTGAGAACCTCGCTTTCTTTAAGCACTGGGGTGATAGATGCAGTCACCTCGATGATTTCTTACACGATCTTATTGTGGGGATTAGCGGGGCCAATGATGGTATTTGGTACTGAAATTCCTCGTATGATGGTGTTCTTGGTGTTCACTTATGTGATTATCACCACCGTGATAGCATTCCGTTTAGGACGACCGTTAATTATGTTGAATTTCGTCAACGAACGCTTAAACGCTAACTATCGTTATTCTTTAATTCGTATCAAAGAATATGCAGAAAGTGTCGCATTTTATGCCGGTGAGAAAGTTGAGAGTAGCCAACTTTATAAACAATTCGGCTCGGTGATCAATAACATGTGGGATATTGTTTATCGAACCTTAAAATTCTCCGGTTTTAACTTAGTGGTCAGCCAAGTTTCGGTTGTGTTTCCTTTGCTTATTCAAGTGGGACGTTATTTCGAGAAACAAATTAAACTCGGTGATCTGATGCAAACGCTACAAGTATTTGGTAAGTTGCATTCAAATCTTTCGTTCTTCCGTAATTCTTACGATGGTTTTGCCGGATACAAAGCCACATTAGATCGTTTAACAGGCTTTAGTTATGCGATTGATATGGCGAATCGTCAATCTACGTCGCATTTACATGAACACGAAACAGACGTGATCTTTAAGGATTTAAGCATCAGTAATCCATTTGGAAAAACCTTAATTGAGAATTTAAATTTGACGCTGCCACAAGGTTCAACCCTATTAATTCAAGGTAATTCTGGTGTGGGGAAAACCACGTTGTTGAGAACCGTGGCAGGGCTTTGGGCATATTCTGAAGGAGATGTGTATTGTCCAACCCACCAGCTTTTCTTATCGCAAAAACCTTATTTACCACAAGGCAGTTTATTGACTGCGCTGGCTTATCCGAATGAAGAAAAGGTCTTTAATCGTGATGAGATGATTGAGGTATTAAAACAAGTATCTTTAGGACATTTACAAGATCGTTTAGATCAAGAACAAGACTGGACACGTATTCTTTCTCTCGGTGAGCAACAACGTTTGGCTTTCGCACGTTTGTTATTACACAAACCGAAAGTCGCATTCCTGGACGAAGCCACAGCGAGTATGGATGAAGGCTTAGAAGATACGATGTATCGACTATTAAAAGAACGTTTACCTCATACAACCGTTATCAGTGTGGGACATCGTTCAACCTTACAAGCTTTCCATCAGCAACAATTGATGATTTTAGGTAATGGTGAGTGGCAATTCACTGACCGAAATCTGGTATAAAACACCATTAAAATTGACCGCACTTACCTTGTTAGAAAAAATAGTGAGGTAAGTGTAGATGACCAAAGTAAAAAATCCTGTTATCAAACTCAATTTTTTGGTACATTTAGCACAATTTTTTCTATACTCAGAAATGAGTGATTTTTCACCAAACTAATGACGGAATTCTTATGTTACTCAAAAAAATTCGTGGTTTATTTTCAAATGATCTTTCTATCGATCTAGGTACAGCAAATACATTAATTTACGTAAAAGGCCAAGGTATCGTACTTGATGAGCCTTCAGTGGTGGCAATTCGTCAAGACCGAATGGGGGCATACAAAAGCATTGCGGCAGTAGGTAAAGAAGCAAAACAAATGCTTGGCCGTACCCCAAAAAGTATTGTGGCTATTCGCCCGATGAAAGATGGTGTTATCGCAGATTTCTCTGTGACCGAGCGAATGTTGCAATACTTTATCAAACAAGTACATAGCGGCAACTTTATGCGTCCAAGCCCACGTGTACTGGTTTGTGTACCGGCCGGTGCAACTCAAGTTGAACGTCGTGCAATCAAAGAATCAGCATTAGGTGCAGGTGCACGTGAAGTGTATTTAATTGAAGAGCCAATGGCGGCTGCTATCGGTGCAAACTTGCCGGTTTCTACAGCGATTGGTTCAATGGTCATTGATATCGGTGGTGGTACCACTGAAGTGGCGGTGATTTCTTTAAATGGTATCGTGTATTCATCTTCTGTACGTATTGGTGGTGACCGTTTTGATGAAGCGATCATCTCTTATGTTCGTCGCACTTTTGGTTCCGTTATCGGTGAGCCAACTGCAGAGCGTATCAAACATGAAATTGGTACAGCATACATTCAAGAAGGCGATGAAATTTTAGAGATGGAAGTGCACGGTCACAATCTTGCGGAAGGCGCACCACGTTCATTCAAATTAACCTCTCGTGATGTACAAGAGGCTCTTCAGCAGCCATTAAATGGTATCGTTGCAGCGGTACGTACAGCGCTTGAAGAATGCCAACCAGAACACGCCGCAGATATTTTCGAACGCGGTATGGTGTTAACGGGTGGTGGTGCTTTATTACGCAACATTGATGTATTGTTATCAAAAGAATGTGGCGTACCAGCAATCATCGCAGAAGAACCATTAACTTGTGTAGCTCGTGGTGGCGGTGAAGCAATCGAAATGATTGATATGCACGGCGGCGATATTTTCAGCGACGAAATTTAATCTCTAAAAGTGCGGTCAGAAAAATCGGCGTTTTTAATTCGTCTGATTTTTTGACCGCACTTTTCCTTTCAACTCTAGGACAGTGAATGAAACCCATTTTTGGTAAAGCACCACCATTAGGTATTCGACTCGCATTAGCAGTAATTGCTTCGATGACACTCATTTTAGTTGATGGGCAAACCTCATCAATGACGAAGGCGCGTAGTGTCATGGAAACTGCCGTGGGAGGCTTATATTACCTTGCGAATGGGCCAAGAACGGTTCTAGATGGTGTATCAAGTAACTTGGTGGATACCAATAAACTGCTTATTGAAAATAAAGTATTGCGTGAGCAGTTGCGTGAGAAAAATGCCGATCTTTTATTATTGGATCAACTCAAAGTAGAAAACCAACGTCTTCGTTTACTGCTTAATTCGCCTTTACGCACGGATGAATATAAAAAGATTGCGGAAGTACTCACCGCTGAAACTGATGTCTATCGTCAGCAAGTGGTGATCAATCAAGGTGAACGTGATGGCGCTTATGTCGGTCAGCCAGTAATTGATGAAAAAGGGATGATTGGGCAGATTATATCTGTCGGCGAGAATACCAGCCGAGTATTACTTTTGACCGATGTGACTCATTCTATTCCTGTGCAAGTTTTACGTAATGATGTGCGCGTGATCGCGAGTGGCACAGGGCACTCAGATGAACTTACCTTAGATAACGTGCCTCGTTCCGTGGATATTGAAAAAGGCGATTTATTGGTGACTTCAGGTTTGGGCGGCCGTTTTGTAGAAGGCTATCCTGTGGCTGTTGTGCAAAGTGTTTCTCGTGATGGCTCAAATTACTTTGCAACGGTGAAAGCGAAACCGTTGGCTGAGTTAGATCGTTTACGTTATTTGCTTTTACTTTGGCCGAGCAATCTTGATATGTCGAAAGTGAAATCTATGTCGCCGGAAGAAGTACGTCGTCTTGTACAGCAACGTTTAGAAAGCCAAGCTCATGAAGCGACACATTCTGTGAGTAAAACCAAAATTACGGATGACCAAGCGGATAGTACTCAACCGCATACAGGAAAAGAAATTGTGGATCCTGACATTCCGACCACAATGCCTCAACAAGAGGAACCCATTTCTCCAGATCAGCAACAACATAGGGAAGAAGACTAATGCAAGGGCGTTTTATTTTTCAATGGGCGACTATTTTATGCTTCTTTGTTGTAGCATTAGTGATGGAGTTAGCCCCATGGCCAGCAGGTTTTCAAGCTTTTAAACCGTCTTGGTTGGTTTTAGTTTTGCTTTACTGGACGCTTGCGTTACCTGATAGAGTAAGCATTGGTTGGGCATTTTTACTCGGGGTTTTATGGGATATCGTGCTAGGCTCTATTCTTGGGGTTCATGCACTAGTGCTTTCTGTCGCCTTCTATTTTGTTTCCAAATATTACTTAATTTTGCGCAACCTTTCTCTTTGGTTCCAAAGTTTATTGGTACTTCTTTTCGTTTTTGCGATTCGAGTGGCTATTTTCTTGGTTGAATTCTCCTTGCATGGGGCATTTTTCAACTGGCAGGAAATCTTTGGTGCCATTGCATCAGGTGTGTTATGGCCATGGGTTTTCTTATTGATGCGTACTGCACGTCGAAGAGTCGGATTGCATTAATCATAAAAAAACTGATGAAGGAGTTCATCAGCTTTTCTTTTTAGTTTTTACGACGGTAGTTTGTTTTTCTTACTGTAGTATTTCGCATTTGAGGTGGAGGATTGCGTTTTAAACGATAAGGTTTTGGAATATCACTAATCAATGAATTCGGATCATATTGACTGACCGGAATAGAATGACCAATGTATTCTTCAATTGCCGGTAAATTCATCGCATATTCTTCACAAGCAAAGCTGATAGACACCCCACTTTCACCCGCTCGACCAGTACGACCAATACGGTGAACGTAATCTTCTCGATCATCAGGTAGATCAAAGTTAAAAACATGAGTCACGTCTGAAATATGTAACCCACGTGCGGCAACATCAGTTGCCACGAGAATATCGAGCTCACCATCGGTAAATTGTTTGAGCAATGAAAGACGTTTTTTCTGTGCTACATCACCTGTGAGCAATCCTACACGATGACCATCTGCGGCTAAATAACCCCAAATTTCTTCACATTTATGTTTAGTATTTGCAAAAACAATGCAACGCTCTGGCCATTCTTCTTCCATCAACGTCAGTAAGAGAGGGATTTTATCTTCATTTGATGGATAGAAAAGTTCCTCTTTAATTCGATGCCCCGTTTTTTGTTCCGGTTCAATTTCAATGTATTCTGGGGAATTCATATCTTCAAAGGCAAGTTCGCGCACTTTGTAAGAGAGCGTGGCAGAAAAGAGCATGGTGAGGCGTTCTTGCGGAGAAGGACACTTGCGTAACAAGTAACGAATATCACGAATGAAACCTAAATCAAACATGCGATCCGCTTCATCCAACACCACGACTTGAATGTCATCTAAACGAATAATGCCTTGTTTCACGTAGTCAATCACACGACCCGTGGTGCCAATTAAAATATCCACACCGGCTTCAATAGCCTTAAGTTGTTTATCATAGCCATCTCCACCATAAGCAAGTGCGGTTCGTAATCCACTTGTTT
>ENA-OWLI01000040-OWLI01000040.1-metagenome-genome-assembly--contig:-NODE-40-length-24520-cov-8.524423_pt1 | contig 24520 bp, 20 predicted proteins | sample MGYA00245346_ERZ651096 | MGnify/ENA primary metagenome ERZ651096 (study PRJEB26857, sample SAMEA4031766) | metagenome | biome: human; feature: oral; material: saliva | place: Philippines | collected 2014 | study...
CGTATCCTGGCGTGATGATCACAGAGCTTGCATTTTTAAGTAATTCAGCCACTTCTTCTGCAGTTGTTTCACGGTGTTCACCTTGCTCTTCATCAGAAGACACTTGAACATCATTACCAAAACCACCTGCGATAACGCTGATAAATGAGCGATTCATTGCTTTACACATAATGTAAGAAAGAATCGCGCCCGAAGAACCCACTAATGCACCGGTGACGATAAGCAAGTCATTGTTTAACATGAAACCCGCTGCAGCCGCTGCCCACCCAGAATAAGAGTTAAGCATTGAAACCACAACCGGCATATCCGCACCACCGATAGATGCCACTAAGTGCCAGCCGAATGCAAGAGCAATCGCTGTCATGAGCAACACAGGGAAGATATTATCTGGGTTGTTTAAGAATGCCACCATCAAGAAAGCAGAAACCACTAATGCCGCTAAATTTAATTTATGGCGATGTGGCAACATTAATGCTTTTGAATTGATTTTGCCGCTTAATTTACCGAATGCCACGATAGAACCTGTGAATGTTACCGCACCGATGAAGATCCCTAAGAATACTTCAACGTTATGGATATTCATTAACACAGGATCAGTTTCGTGTGTTAAACCGTAGCTGTTAAAGCCTACGAGCACAGCTGCTAAACCTACAAAGCTATGAAGGATCGCAACGAGTTCAGGCATTTCAGTCATTTCAACTTTTAATGCACGTTGAACACCAATCACGCCACCGATGATCATCGCAATGATGATCCACAATGTGCCTTCAGATTGTGGGCCGAAAATGGTTGCAACAAGGGCAATTGTCATACCGACAATACCATACCAACAACCGGCTTTTGCCGTTTCATGTTTAGAAAGACCGGCTAAGCTCATAATGAAAAGTAATGCAGCGATAATATAGGCTGCTTGTACTAAACCTTCAGACATCGTCTTCTCCTTAACCTTTTCTAAACATCGCTAACATACGTTGAGTTACACGGAAACCACCAAAGATGTTGATGCTTGCCACCAAGATTGCCACAAAGGCTAAGGCATCAATAAAGAAGTTGCCTGTTGGTTGTCTAATTTGCAGTAATGCCCCCACAATGATGATACCTGAAATCGCATTGGTTACCGCCATAAGTGGGGTGTGTAAAGCGTGGCTGACGTTCCAAACCACGTAGTAACCGACTACACAAGCCAATACGAATACGGTGAAGTGAGAAAGGAAGGCCGCTGGCGCCACCGATGCAAGCCAGAGGAATAACACACCGACACCCGCCATCACACCGTATTTGATGCGAGGATCAGCCGGTTTTTCTTCCTCTTTTTTAACCGCACTTTGTGCCGCTTTCGCTTCTTGTTTTGGTTGTGCTGACACTTGGATTTGCGCTGGTGGAATTTCTTCACCATCAAGTACCACAGTCACACCGCGTAATACCACATCGTCAAAATCGATATTGATCTTGCCGTCTTTTTCTTTACAAAGTAGTTTTAATAAATTAACTAAGTTTGTACCATAAAGTTGGGAAGATTGTGTTGGTAAACGACTTGGGAAATCGGTGTAACCAATGATTTTCACTTGGTTTTCAGTGGTGACGATTTTACCTGCTTCAGTGTAAGCACAGTTACCGCCTGTTGCAGCCGCTAAGTCCACCACCACAGAACCCGGTTTCATGGAATCAACCATTTCTTTTGTGATTAAGCGTGGGGCTGGTTTACCCGGAATCGCTGCAGTGGTAATAATGATATCCACTTCTTTGGCTTGTTCCGCATAAAGCTCCATCGCGCGACGGTTAAATTCTTCTGACATTACTTTCGCATAACCATCGCCACTACCGCCTTCTTCTTTGAAATCAATTTCTAAGAAAGATGCGCCCATACTTTGCACTTGTTCTTTTACTTCAGGACGAGAGTCAAAAGCACGTACAATCGCACCAAGGCTATTGGCTGCACCAATCGCAGCAAGACCTGCTACACCTGCACCAATGACTAACACTTTTGCCGGTGGTACTTTACCTGCCGCAGTAATTTGTCCAGTGAAGAAACTACCAAATTCATGAGCGGCTTCAATCACTGCACGATAACCAGAAATATTCGCCATTGAGCTTAATGCATCAAGCGCTTGCGCACGGGAAATACGTGGCACAGAATCCATCGCTAATACATTAATTTTTTTCGACGTGAGTTTTTTCATTAAATCCGGATTTTGTGCGCGCCAAATGAAGCTCACAAGTGTTGCACCTTCCTTCATTTGATCAATTTCTGCATCCGTTGGTGGATTCACTTTAAAAATCACATCCGAATGCCACACTTCTGAACTTGAGCCAATTTTTGCGCCGGCGTCGATAAATGCTTGGTCTTCAAAACTTGCTTTGAATCCCGCATCGTGTTCTACGATGACGTCAAAGCCCAGTTTTAAGATCTGCTGCACCGTTTTTGGCGTCGCCGCCACACGATTTTCGCTCTCAAGCAGTTCTCTAGGTACACCAATTAACATAAATGTTTCCCTCTGGTTGATGAAATTTCAGACAAACTCACGCCTGTCCATGTCTCTTAAATGACAAAAAGTCATGCGATGGTAAATGTATCACTTATTACGGTTATTTGGGGAATTTTTTTAACTGGTTTTACAAGATATTGTGATAGGGATCATAAAAGAATCGAGATAAACGCGTAGGGTGTTTAACTTTTAGCCTAACGCAATGATTATTCATCAGAAACTGACGAATCAAAAGTAGATGAAAAACTGACCGCACTTAGATATGAAGGAAATAAAAAGCCCGATATGATTATCGGGCTGTATGTTTAATTTGTTCCACCAACGGTGATTTCATCGATTTTCAAGGCTGGCTGACCAACGCCGACCGGCACGCTTTGGCCATCTTTGCCACAAACGCCAATTCCAAGATCCAAATCGGTTTCATCCGCGACCATGGAAACTTTTTGCATCACATCGATACCACTACCAATTAACGTAGCCCCTTTAACAGGTTTAGTGATTTTGCCTTTTTCAATGAGATAAGCTTCAGAAGTCGAGAACACAAATTTACCTGAGGTAATATCCACTTGCCCACCACCGAAGTGCGGTGCATAAATACCGCGATCGACTGAAGCCACTAAATCTTCAAATTTGCTTTGCCCCGCTAACATATAGGTATTCGTCATTCGTGGCATTGGCAAATGCGCATAAGACTCACGGCGACCATTCCCTGTTGGTTTCACACCCATTAATCGCGCATTAAGTTTATCTTGCATATAGCCTTGCAAAATCCCGTCTTTGATTAAAACGTTACACTGACTTGGTACACCTTCATCATCAATGGTTAAAGAACCTCGGCGATTTTGTAATGTGCCGTCATCCACAATTGTACATAATGGCGACGTCACTAACTCACCAATTTTACCGGTAAATAAAGAGCTTTCTTTGCGGTTGAAATCCCCTTCTAAACCATGCCCCACTGCTTCATGAAGCAATACGCCAGGCCAACCTGCCCCTAATACTACTGGCATTAATCCTGCTGGCGCAGCGACCGCACTTAAATTCACAAGGGCTTGACGAACTGCCTCTTTTGCAAAATTAACGGCACGAATGTCCCCATTTACCACGTCAAAGAACCAATCTAAGCCAAAGCGTCCACCTGAACCGCAGCTACCACGCTCACGTTTGCCATCTTCTTCAACAAGAACAGAAATAGATAAACGCACAAGCGGGCGAATATCTGCGGCAAGTGTGCCATCTGTTGCGACCACTAATACTTCTTCATAAATCGAGCTTAATGCTGCAGAAACATGTGTAACGCGAGGATCTTCAGATCGCGCTGTACGATCTACTAAGTGTAATAACTCGATCTTTTTCTCTTTACTTAAACTTTCTAACGGATTAATCGCCACATAACGCTGAACCGCATTCACCGCATTAAATGCTTGAGGCGAAATTAAATTGCCTTCTTTAATTTGTGCAATACCTTTTACGGCCTCTGCACATTGTTGTAATGATGCTAAGTTAATTTGATCGGAATACGCAAAGCCTGTTTTCTCTCCAGAAACGGCGCGTACACCAACACCGCGATCAATATGAAAGCCCCCCTCTTTAATAATACTGTCTTCTAGTACCCAGCTTTCATCTTGGCTTAATTGAAAATAAAGATCCGCATAATCAATATGACGATGCGACATCACATCAAAAATATTAAGCAATGATTGATGCGATAAATTGCTTGGTGCAAGTAAGGTATCTGAAACCTGTTTTAACATTTGTTCTCCGAAATTTATAAAAATTAATTCTGCCAAATCTCCCTTAGCTCCTCTTTGCTAAAGAGGGAGATAGTTTTTTGACTAATCTAAATTATCCAATCCAAATTGGTATAAGGCATTTTTCTTATAACCATAAAGTTCAGCCACAATTGCCGCAGCCTTTTTTAAAGGGAGTTCTTTGGCAATCAAAGTGAGAGCTTTAATTGCTTGTGGTGAAAATTCTTCGGTATCTTCCGATTTGGGTTTGCCTTCTACAATTAATACCATTTCACCTTTTGTGCGATTCGGATCTTCACTTAACCATTGACGAAGATCACTTAATTTATCCCCTGCAATGGTTTCCCACGTTTTCGTCATTTCACGGGCAAGTACAACATAGCGTTCGCCACCTAATACCTCTTGCATATCGGCAAGGGTATCTAAAATGCGGTGAGTTGATTCATAGAAGATTAAAGTGCGGTCTTCTTCTGCGACGTTTTCTAACTTATCTTTACGTGCCTTGGTTTTCGCAGGTAAAAAACCTTCAAAGCAAAAACGGTCAGACGCAATTCCCGATGCACATAATGCAGTAATCGCGGCACAAGCGCCCGGTAACGGCACCACTTTAATGCCAGCCTCACGACATTGACGCACTAAATGAAAACCCGGATCGCTAATTAAGGGGGTTCCCGCATCAGAAATTAGTGCAATATTGGTGCCTTGTTTTAGCTTTTCTACCAATACATGGGTTTTTTCTTGTTCATTGTGATCATGTAAGGCGAAAAAAGGCTTTTTGATACCATAATGACTGAGCAATAAACCACTGTGGCGCGTGTCTTCCGCAGCAATTAAATCCACTTGTGAAAAGGTCTCTAAAGCACGTTGTGTAATATCTTGTAAATTCCCGATTGGCGTAGCGACAATATATAAAATTCCGGTTAAATCATTCATTTTTGTTTGCTTTTACATTGTGAGATAAGTAAGATCGACCATTATTGATTTATTCATTATGGAGCGAATATGTCTATTCTATTACAAGGCGGTCGTTTTAAAAAACGTTTAATGCCGATTTTATTGTCTGTTGCGTTAGCAGGTTGTTCTAACTTATTTGGTAGCAGCTTTACCCAAACATTACAACGTGATGCCAATGCAAGTTCTGAATTTTATATGAACAAATTAGGACAAGCACAAGATAAAGAAGATCAACAAACTTACAAACTCTTAGCCGCACGTGTATTAATTACTGAAAATAAAGTACCCCAAGCCGAAGAGTTATTAAATGAATTGGTTGACTTAAACGAAGCGCAACAATTAGACCGTACTTTAGTCGAAGCGCGTATCGCTGCGGCGAAAGGCGCTAATGAGATGGCTGAAAGTAAATTACGTGCGCTTGATCTCACGAAATTAAGTCCATCACAAAAATCTCGTTATTACGAAACTTTTGCTCAAACTGCAGAAAATCGTAAAGACGTGATTGAAGCGGTGAAAGCACGCATCAAAATGGATGAAAACTTAACGGATGTACAACGCCGTCAAGATAACGTAGATAAAACTTGGGCTTTATTGCGTTCAGCTAATACGGGAGTGATTAATAATGCATCAGATGAAGGCAGTGTTGCATTAGGTGGCTGGCTCACATTAATCAAAACATATAACGATAACATTCGTCAGCCAGTGCAATTAAGCCAAGCGTTACAAAATTGGAAATCGGCTTATCCAAATCATGCAGCTGCAATCTTATTCCCAAAAGAATTACAAAGTATGTTGAATTTCCAACAAACTAATGTGGCACAAATTGGTTTAGTGTTACCTTTAAGTGGTGATGGTCAAATTTTAGGCTCAACCATTCAATCAGGTTTTAATGAAGCAAAAGGCGATTCAACTATTCCAGTACAAGTATTTGACTCCTCTACGACTCCAATTAATGAGATTATTGCACAAGCAAAAGCTTCAGGTATTAAAGCGTTAGTAGGGCCATTGCTCAAACAAAATGTAGATGCCATTATTTCAAACCCTACAGAAGTGCAAGGTATGGATGTGTTAGCCTTAAATGCAACACCAAATGCACGTGCGATTAACCAAATGTGTTATTACGGTTTATCACCTGAAGATGAAGCGGAATCAGCTGCAAACAAAATGTGGAAAGATGGTATTCGTAATCCAATCGTTGCCATGCCACAAAATGATTTAGGACAACGTGTGGGTAATGCGTTCAACATACGTTGGCAACGCTTAGCAGGTACAGATGCGAATATTCGCTACTATAACTTACCAGCTGATATTACCTACTTCTTCCAAGGTGCACCGCAAGATACAAGTGCGCTTTATGTCATCTCTTCACCAGACGAATTGGCTGAAATTAAAGGTTACTTAGATACCAGCAATCCGAATGTCCGTATTTATGCAAGTTCTCGTTCTAATGCGGCAAGTAATACACCAGAATACTATGCTAAAATGAATGGCGTCCAATTTAGTGATATTCCATTCTTTAAACAAAGCGATTCTTCACAATATCAAAAAGTGGCTGGCTCAACCGGTGGTGAATTCCAATTAATGCGTTTATATGCAATGGGTGCTGATGCTTGGTTGCTCATCAACCACTTTAATGAATTACGCCAAGTGCCAGGCTACACACTAAGCGGTTTAACCGGTCAGCTTAGCGCAGGTCCAAACTGTAATGTGGAGCGTGATATGACTTGGTACCAAGTACAAGATAGTAACGTGGTGCCGGTTGCAAACTAATTCATGTTTTCATTAAAACGTCAACAAGGGGCGGGCTTTGAACATCAAGCCCGCCTTTTCTTAGAAGCCAAAGGCCTCAAATTCATCGCGGCGAATCAATATTTCAAATGCGGTGAATTGGATCTTATTATGCAAGATGGTCAAACGATCGTTTTTGTTGAGGTACGTCAACGATCCAGCTCAACATTTGGATCCGCTGTTGAAAGTGTGGATTGGCAAAAGCAACAAAAATGGCTAAATGCCGCAAATTTGTGGCTTGCCCAACGCGACCTAAGCCTCGAAGATGCAGATTGTCGTTTTGATCTTATCGCCTTTGGTAAAACGGCCAGTGATATCCAATGGATTCCTAATTTTCTCGATTAACCTTTTCCGATCATGTTACAAAAAGTTAAAGATATTTACAGCGAAAGTATTCAGATTCAAATTTCTGCTTCTAGCCTACTATCAGAAAATATCGCTACTGCCACACAAATGGTCATGCAATGTTTACTGAGTGGTAATAAAGTCATTGCTTGCGGGGTCGCTCGCTCTTATGCTAATGCGCAATTCTTAGTATCAAATCTGCTTAATCGCTACGATTTTGAGCGCCCTAGCCTGCCTTCTGTACTGCTTAGCCTTGAAAGTGCGGTCGGTTCTTCACTGGTTTTTGATCAACCAACCGATCAACTTTATCAACATCAATTTAACGCTATCGCGAAGCCCGGTGACTTATTGATCGCTTTTGCTCCGCTTGGAACAGAAAAAGCCGTGCTAAATACGATTTCCAATGCCGTTAATAAAGAAATTCAGGTGATTGCTTTAACGGGTTCAAATAACGATGCTATTCAAGGTGTATTGGCTGAAACAGATTTAGAAATCTCCATTCCTGCCACTAAAGAAACACGTATTTTAGAAAATCATTTATTCGTGATTAACGCACTTTGTGAACTTGTTGATAGCACACTTTTCCCAAGAGCTTGACATTAAAGGATTTTCCAACCAAACTATTGCTAAAATTAATTGACTAATTAATTAACTCATTTATAAAAAGGAGATTAATGATGAAATTAACCCCATTTAAAAAACTCGTCTTCGTACTTGGTATATCGATTATGTTACAAGGCTGTGTAGCTGCTGTGCTTGGTGGTGCGGCTGTAGGTGCTAAAGTTGCAACAGATCCTCGTACAATAGGGACGCAAGTCGATGATGAAACTCTAGAAATAAAAGTTGAAAATGCATTAGATAAAGATGCACAAATTCAATCGGAAGGTCGTGTACATGCTGTTTCTTACAGCGGTCGTGTATTATTAATTGGTCAAGTACCGAGTGAAAGTGTAAAAGAAACCGCAACCAGTCTTGCAAAAGGCGTAGAAGGTGTAAACGACGTATACAATGAATTACGTGTTGGGCCAAAAATTACTTTTGGACAAATTACAAAAGACAGTTGGATTACGACACAAATTAAATCAAAACTCTTCGTTAGCGATAATGTAAAAGCAACAGATGTGAAAGTGATTACCGAAAATGGTGAAGTATTCTTACTCGGAAACGTCACTCAATCACAAGGTGACTCAGCGGCAGAAATTGCAAGTAAAGTTAGCGGTGTTCAAAAAGTTATCAAAGTATTTAAATATTTGAATTAATTAATTTTTTAACTCTTAAAGTGCGGTAAAAAATCATCTCGTTTTTGACCGCACTTTTTCTTTACAAAGATTTACAAAAAAGATCCTGCCTAAAAAAACATCACTTCGAAAAAAAAGTTATTTATTTTAAATGACTTATCTTTTGTCAATAATGTAAGTAAAAAATTTACTGCTTGAATTCAATTCTAAAACACTCTATCTTGTGCATCGTTATTTTTCATAACACTATATCTTGTGTTTTTTTAAATTCATCTCTCTAGCAGGTTTATCTTCCATGAACAAAGGATTAATGGTTACAAAGCGCGATGGTACGCTTGAACAAATCAATTTAGACAAAATTCACCGTGTGATTACTTGGGCGGCTGAAGGCTTGGAAAACGTGTCTGTTTCTCAAGTTGAATTGCGTTCTCATATTCAATTCTATGAAGGTATTCGTACCTCCGATATTCATGAGACCATTATTAAAGCAGCAGCAGATCTAATCAGCAAAGATACCCCGGATTATCAATATCTTGCTGCACGTCTTGCAGTTTTCCATTTACGCAAAAAAGCGTATGGCCATTTTGATCCGCCTCGTTTATACGATCATGTAAAAAAATTAGTGCGTATGGGCAAATATGATCCTGCACTTTTAGCCGACTATACTCGTGAAGAATGGGATGAAATGGATGGGTTTATTGATCACTGGCGTGATATGACCTTTTCTTATGCCGCAGTAAAACAATTAGAAGGGAAATACTTAGTTCAAAACCGTGTAACAGGTGAGATCTATGAATCTGCGCAATTCCTTTATTTATTAGTTGCAGCGAGCTTATTCTCAAAATATCCACAAGAAACCCGTTTGGATTACATTCGTCGTTTCTACGATGCGACCTCAACCTTTAAAATTTCCTTACCAACGCCAATCATGGCGGGGGTTCGTACGCCTACGCGTCAATTCAGCTCTTGTGTATTGATTGAATGTGGTGATAGCTTAGATTCTATCAATGCTACCTCTGCAGCAATCGTGAAATACGTTTCACAACGTGCAGGTATCGGGATAAATGCAGGTGCAATTCGTGCATTGGGTAGCCCTATTCGTGGTGGTGAAGCATTCCACACTGGCTGTATTCCATTCTATAAACACTTCCAAAGTGCCGTCAAATCTTGTTCACAAGGTGGCGTACGTGGTGGTGCAGCGACAGTTTACTACCCGATTTGGCATTTAGAAGTTGAAAGCTTATTAGTATTGAAAAATAACCGTGGTGTGGAAGATAACCGTGTTCGTCACATGGACTACGGCGTACAGTTAAACAAATTAATGTATCAACGCTTAATTAAAGGCGCAGATATTACTTTATTCAGCCCTTCAGACGTACCTGGACTTTATGAAGCCTTCTTTGCAGATCAAGATAAATTTGAAGAACTTTACGTGAAATACGAACAGGATCCCAATATCCGCAAACGTGCTGTAAAAGCCGTTGAGTTATTCTCTTTATTGATGCAAGAACGTGCATCAACCGGTCGTATTTATATCCAAAACGTGGATCACTGTAATACTCACTCACCGTTTGATCCGCTTGTTGCACCGGTGCGTCAATCTAACTTATGTTTAGAAATTGCATTACCAACTAAACCATTACAACATTTCCATGATGAAAATGGTGAAATTGCGCTTTGTACGCTTTCTGCATTTAACTTGGGTAAATTAGATAATTTAGATGAGTTAGAGAACCTAGCCGATCTTGCAGTACGTGCATTAGATGCATTACTTGATTACCAAGACTACCCTGTTCCTGCGGCGAAACGTTCTTCATTAGGTCGTCGTTCACTTGGTATCGGTGTGATTAACTATGCGTATTATTTAGCGAAAAATGGTGTACGTTATTCTGATGGTTCAGCGAACGATTTAACCCACCGTACGTTTGAAGCCATTCAATACTATCTATTGAAAGCCTCCATGAACTTAGCGAAAGAATTAGGTGCGTGTGAGTACTTCAATGAAACCAATTACGCGAAAGGTATTTTACCAATCGATACCTATAAGAAAGATATCGATAGCTTAACGCAAGAACCATTGCATTATGATTGGGAAACGTTACGTCACGAAATCAAAGAATTCGGTTTACGTAACTCAACCTTGACCGCATTAATGCCGTCAGAAACTTCTTCACAGATTTCTAATGCAACAAATGGTATCGAACCTCCTCGTGGTCATGTGAGTATTAAGGCATCAAAAGATGGTATCTTAAGACAAGTTGTACCGGATTATGAGAACTTAAGCGACAACTACGAATTACTTTGGGATATTCCAAGCAATGATGGCTACTTGCACTTAGTCGGCATTATGCAAAAATTCGTGGATCAAGCGATCTCTGCAAATACCAACTACGATCCAAAACGTTTTGAAGACGGTAAAGTGCCGATGAAAGTGTTGTTAAAAGATCTTTTAACCGCTTACAAATACGGCTTAAAAACCCTTTACTATCAAAACACCCGTGACGGTGCCGAAGACAGCCAAGAAGATTTAGATGATGGCTGTGCTGGTGGGGCATGTAAGATTTAACTATAAAACAAGGAGATATTATGGAATGCAATAAAGGGCATCAATATGCTCAATTATTAGATAGCCTGCCTGATAGCCAAAAGATTTCTGATGGAAGACATTTATGCGCAGGTTGTGCTTACGATGAAGGTCATTCTGATGGCTTTGCAAATAGAAAGAAGCGCACTATCAACGATCTAAGACCTATTTTACCATATAGCCAAGCTGGTACAGGAAGACATAAGTCTGCACTTGCTGCTTACGAGCTAGGTTATCTCCATGGTCAACAAAAATATAATGGACAATAAAAATGGCATACACCACTTTCTCACAAACCAAAAACGACCAATTAAAAGAGCCTATGTTCTTTGGTCAAAACGTTAACGTTGCGCGTTACGATCAACAAAAATATGAGACCTTTGAAAAGCTCATTGAAAAACAACTTTCCTTCTTCTGGCGTCCGGAAGAAGTGGATGTGTCGCAAGACCGTATCGACTATGCCGCGTTACCTGAGCATGAAAAACACATTTTCATCAGTAACTTAAAATATCAAACCTTATTAGATTCTATTCAAGGCCGTAGCCCGAACGTTGCATTATTACCGTTAGTGTCTATTCCTGAATTAGAAACCTGGATCGAGACTTGGACCTTCTCAGAAACCATTCACTCTCGTTCTTACACACACATTATTCGTAACATTGTGAACGATCCATCTATTGTATTTGATGACATCGTGACTAACGAAGAAATCATCAAACGTGCGCGTGACATTTCTTCTTATTACGATGATTTAATTCGTGATAGCCAACTTTACAGCTTGTACGGTGAAGGTACTTACACGGTAGATGGTAAAGAATGTGTTGTCACATTACGCAACTTGAAAAAACAACTTTACCTTTGCTTGATGAGTGTGAACGCACTTGAAGCAATTCGTTTCTATGTATCCTTCGCTTGCTCGTTTGCTTTTGCAGAACGTCAATTAATGGAAGGTAATGCGAAAATCATTAAATTTATCGCACGTGATGAAGCCTTACACTTAACCGGTACACAGCACATTTTAAACATCATGGCGGCAGGACAAGACGATCCTGAAATGGCAGAAATTGCGGAAGAATGTAAACAAGAAGCCTATGATTTATTCTTAGCGGCAGCGGAACAAGAAAAAGAATGGGCTGATTATTTGTTCAAAGACGGTTCAATGATTGGATTGAACAAAGACATTTTGGTGCAATACGTAGAATATATCACCAATATCCGTATGCAAGCCGTTGGGCTTCCATTACCATTTGGTGCACGTTCTAATCCAATTCCATGGATTAATGCATGGCTTGTTTCTGACAACGTACAAGTAGCGCCACAAGAAGTCGAAGTGAGTTCTTATCTTGTCGGTCAAATTGACTCTAAAGTCGATACCAATGATTTTGGCGATTTCGATCTTTAATTAATCTCGCGATACAAAGAGCGCTCAGTATTTTCAGAGTTTAAAACCTTTGGAAAATTGACCGCTCTTTTTGTTTGTATGAATATCAAGATATGATGATAAACGCATTGATTAAAAAAAATAGCTCAATTTTGCTTTCCTGTATTTATCGCCAACACTTTCCCCATAAAACAGATGACTTCATTAAAAAAGGCTTAACAAAAAACCAGGCTATAGGTAGAATAGGAAAATTCTGTTTATTATTAAATAAATCACATTCTAAGTAAAAAACTAACGAGGTAAAGGATATGTCAGAACAAGAAGTGAAAGAATTAGATCTCAATGGCGAAATGCTCGTTCGCCGTGAAAAATTAGCCGCATTACGTAAAAAAGGTAATGCGTTCCCGAATCAATTCCGTCGTGACGCCCTTGCTCAAGATTTACATGATAAGTACGAAGCCGAAGATGGCGAAGTATTAAAAGAAAAAGCCATTGAAGTTGCCGTTGCCGGTCGTATTATGACCCGTCGTGCAATGGGTAAAGCCACCTTTATTACCTTGCAAGATATGAGCGGCAAAATCCAGTTATATGTTGCTCGTGATAATCTTCCTGAAGGCGTTTATGCCGAAGATGTGGGTAACTGGGATTTAGGTGATATCATTGGGGTAAAAGGTACACTTTTCAAAACCAAAACCAATGAATTAACCATCAAAACCACTGAAGTTCAACTTTTAACCAAAGCACTTCGTCCACTACCAAACAAATTCCATGGTTTAACCGACATGGAAGCTCGTTATCGTCAACGTTACTTAGATTTAATTTCTAATGAAGAATCTCGCCGCACGTTTATTATTCGTTCAAAAGTCGTTGCAGGTATTCGTGAATTCTTTATTTCTAAAGGTTTCATGGAAGTTGAAACCCCAATGCTACAAGTGATTCCAGGTGGTGCGTCTGCTCGTCCATTTATCACGCACCACAATGCATTAGATGTGGATATGTATCTTCGTATTGCACCAGAACTTTACTTAAAACGTTTAGTGGTTGGTGGTTTTGAACGTGTATTCGAATTAAACCGTAACTTCCGTAACGAGGGTGTTTCTGTTCGTCACAACCCAGAATTCACCATGCTTGAATACTACCAAGCTTATGCGGATTATCACGATTTAATGGATAACACCGAAGAATTATTACGCAAACTCGCGATTGATATTCTTGGTACAACCATTGTGAAATACGGTGATTTAGAATTTGACTTCGGCAAACCATTTGAGCGTATTACATTACACGATGCAACCGTTAAATATGGTGCAGATAAAGGTATCGTAAAAGAAGATCTTTACGACTTCGATCGTGCAAAAGCAACCGCAGAACGCTTAGGTATCGAAGTACAAAAATCTTGGGGTTTAGGCTCTATCGTAAATGCGATCTTTGAAGAAGTAGCTGAACATCACTTAATTCAACCAACCTTCTTAATGGCACATCCAGCAGAGATTTCGCCACTTGCACGTCGTAATGATGAAAACCCAGAAGTAACAGACCGTTTTGAATTGTTCATCGGTGGTCGTGAAATTGGTAACGGCTTCTCAGAATTAAACGATGCCGAAGACCAAAACGAACGTTTTGATGCACAAGTTGCAGCGAAAGAAGCGGGTGATGATGAAGCGATGTTTAAAGATGATGACTTCGTTGTGGCACTTGAACACGGTTTACCACCAACAGCAGGTGAAGGTCTAGGTATCGACCGTTTAGCAATGCTTTTCGCTAACGCACCATCTATCCGTGATGTGATCTTATTCCCAGCAATGCGTCAAAAATAATTAAATGAACATAAAAGGAAGTCTATCGACTTCCTTTTTTATTATGTAAAAGTGCGGTCATTTTTAACCGCACTTTCATGAAAAAAAAGAGATAACCATCTTAATGATTATCTCTTTCTCATTCCTATTTGAATTATTTACCCCAAACTTCTTCCACAATATCTCGGATAAATTCGAGTTTCTTCCATTGCTGTTCTTCAGTCAGGATATTACCCTCTTCTGTTGAAGCAAAACCACATTGTGGGCTTAAGCAAAGTTGATTGATATCCACATATTGTGCCGCCTCTTTAATACGAGCAATAATTTCATCGCGGTTTTCTAACTCGCCCGATTTAGAGGTGATTAATCCTAATACTACTTGTTGATTTTTAATAAAGCGTAAAGGTTTAAAATCTCCCGCACGATCACTGTCGTACTCCAAGAAGAAACCATCCACATTACAGTGACCAAATAAGGTTTCTGCGATAGGCTCATAACCACCAGCCGAGAACCAAGTTGAACGGAAATTACCACGACAAATATGCATTGTAATCGCTAAATCAGCCGGTTTCGCTGCCACGATTTTGTTTAACATATACACATAATCTTTAGCAATTTGATCTAAATCTAAACCACGTTCAGTATAGGTTTTACGTTTATCTTCCGCACAGAATTCGCCCCAACTTGTATCATCCAACTGTAAGTTACGGCAGCCTAATTTATAGAAGATATTCATCGCATCAATATAAGCATCAGCAATGTCATCTAATAACAGCTGATTGTTATCTTTATAACGTTCAATTGGCTGATAATCTGTAGCACGAACTGTACAAATTAAATGAAGCATTGACGGAGAAGGAATTGTTAATTTAACTTCAGTCTCCCCTGCCATTTTTTGTAATGAACGATAATGTTCAACAAACGGATGGCTCTCTGAAAAACCGATCTTATCCACAATTTTTAATGTTTTTGGACGGACATTATCATGTTTAAATTGCACTGAGAATTTTTCAGCATCTACTTCTTTCACGCCATCTAATGCAGCTAAGAAATCTAAATGCCAAAAAGTACGACGAAATTCACCATCAGTCACCGCATGTAATCCAACATTTTTTTGATGCGCTACCAATTTTGCAATTTCTGCATCTTCAACTTGCGTTAAATCAGCACAAGAAATATCACCACAACTACATTGATGACGAGCCTGTTTTAAAGCCTCTGGACGTAAAAAACTACCAACAATATCAAAACGATATGGCGCAGAAGTACGAATAGTCGCATTTGGAAAAAGTTTACTCATTTTGCTTTCCTGTATTTAATTAATTTTAAGATAGACTGAGTGTAACAAAATTAACGCCTTCATTAAAGATTTAGACGTCTAGATGGATGTGAATTTTATTGTGATTTTATATGAATGGAATTGATATAGAAATTAAAAAGAAAAAGTGCGGTCATTTTGATCTGACCGCACTTTAGTTTGAAATAAAAACTAACTTACAAAACTAGACACATAAGAAATTATGGTTTTTCCACTTAATATTGCCATAATAATCACAACAAACCAGCCAGCAAAAGCTAAGCAAATTGGATGTTTATAACTTCCAACAATGTCACTTCGGTAGGCTGCTAGCAGAATTAATGCGAGTGCAATTGGGAGAATTAACCCATTCAATGTTCCTACAAAGACTAATACCGCTGCTGGTTTTCCGACCGTCACCAAAACAACTGTAGAAATCACAATAAAGGCAATAATCCAACGATTACGGTTACGTTCAATAGTTGGGCAAAGACTGGTTAGGAAAGAAACAGAAGTATAAGCTGCACCAATCACTGATGTAATCGAAGCCGCCCAAATCACAACACCAAATAACACTTGACCAAAATTTCCTGCAACATATTCAAAAGGGGTTTCAGCGGGGTTTTTAGGATTCAGAGGAATTCCTTTGGCGACAATACCAAGCACTGCAAGGAATAATACAACACGCATAGTAGAGGCGATTAAAATAGCCGATACAGAGCTACGACTCACTTCAGCCATGGCTTTTTCGCCTTGGATCCCCGCGTCTAATAAGCGGTGAGCGCCAGCAAAGGTAATATAGCCCCCTACGGTTCCTCCAACTAATGTCACAATGGCAATCGGATCAATTTGTTCAGGAATAAAGGTACGATATGCAGCCTCAACAACAGGTGGCTCAGTTTTAAACATGACATAAAATGTCAGTGCAATCATGATAAAACCCATTAATTGGGCAAAGCGATCCATTAATAATCCAGCTTCTTTACGTAAAAAAATTAAAATTGCAATGATGCCACTGATAACAGCGCCTGTTTCTGGGGCGATACCAAAGATAGAATTAAGCCCTAGACCTGCGCCCCCAACATTACCAATGTTAAACGCTAACCCGCCCATAACAATAAGTGCCGCAAGGAAATATCCTGCGCCTGGGAAAACCGCATTAGAAATATCTTGCGCTCGCTTTCCTGATACCACCACAATTCGCCAAATATTAAGCTGAGCACCAATATCTAACAAAATCGATAATAAAATCACAAAGCCAAAACTGGCTAATAAGGTGTTTGTAAAGGTGGCAGTTTGAGTTAAAAAGCCCGGACCTATTGCTGAAGTCGCCATTAAAAATGCCGCTCCCAGCACTGCATTTCGGCGGTGATTGATTGATGCCATAAAGCACCTCCCTTGTTCTTGTTAAGTTGATGTTGTGTGTTATGTTTATTCGGCTTATGCCGTTATTGTTATATGATTTTTTTCTAATTCTTCCACAATGCGCGCTGCAAATTGTAGAGAATATTGATTATCGCCATGTAAACAGATACTTTCTGCTTTTACTGGCACAAGACTTCCATCAATGGCTTTGACTTGACCTTCTGTTACCATTTGTAACACTTGTTGAATGGCTTCCTCATCAGACTCCACCATTGCATTCGGTTGCGAACGAGGTACTAAACTTCCATCAGGCATATAATGACGATCTGCAAACACTTCGGAAATGGTTTGCAAGCCTTCTTCCTCAGCTATTCGTAACATTAAGCTGCCCGCCAATCCCATTAATTTTAAATTAGAATCAAATTGACGAATTGTTTGTGCAATTAAACGTGCCAACTTTTCATCTTTCGCAGCTTGATTGTATAAAGCTCCGTGTGGCTTAACATAACTAATTTCCGTGCCTTCCCCATCACAAATCGCTTTTAAGGCACCAAGCTGATAGCGCAAATGTGCAACTAATTCTTGCGCGGGTAAATCCATTTGAGTTCGCCCAAAGTTTTCTCTATCCGGAAAGCCAGGATGAACACCAATGCGTACCTGATTTTCTTTCGCAAATCTGACCGCACTTTGCATTTCTTTTGCTCCACCAGCATGTAAACCACAAGCAATATTGGCAGAAGAAAGTAATTTTAATAAGGCCTCATCAAAAGGAAAGCCTTCAGCAATATCGGCATTTAAATCAATTTTTTTCATCGACAATTCTCCTAATTTGATCGAGGTATATCTCATTTTTACGACGTAATTTTGCGGCCTGTTCTAAACTCACAGCCTCAAATTGAATAGTTGATCCTAAACGTACCTGTGCTAACGCACCTAGATCCGCATCGATCACATTGGCAATTTTGGGATAACCGCCCGTAGTTTGCGCATCCGCCATCAAAATAATTGGTTGACCACTTGGTGGAACTTGTACACTACCAAATTGAATCGCGTGAGAAAGCATTTCCAGAGGTTGCTTTAATTCTAATCTTTGCCCTTGAAAACGATAACCCATGCGATCACTATTACTTTGCAACGTCCATTTACTTCGCCACCAATAATATTGGGATTTTCGTTTAAACGCCTGATATTCAGAGGACGGTAACGCATGAATCGTATGCTTAAGTGGAATAGGGGCAATCCCAATTTCACTACGCAAAATAGGATCATTTACCGTTTGCAATTGATCACCTGCTTGTAAACCACGTCCTTCTATTCCTCCTATTTGAGCGCGAAGATCCGTACTACAAGAGTTCAATTCTTGGGGTAAGATAAAACCACCTTGAACACATAAATAGCCATACATACCAATTTTTGCACGTATCATTTTCAGAACTTGCCCAGCCCGTGCCTGATAACGCCAGTAAGCAAAAACCGGTTTATCATCTAAGGTCATTTCATAAAATGCTCCGGTGACACAAAAATTCATATCCTGCTGAAATTGCAATGTGATACCGCCTAAAGGCACCTCAATTGCAGGGGCATCCTCTGCATTACCTAGTAAAATATTACCAGCACGTAACGCCAATTTATCCATTGCTCCGCATTGACTAATCCCAAATCGACGCAAACCAAAACGGCCCAAATCCTGAATTGTGGCACGGGATTGCACATCAATAACATGAATCATAGCTCAATGCCCTCCACCACAAATTTCACTGTATCACCAGCTTGTAATAAAGTGGGTTGCGCCTGTTTTTTATCAAATAGCGCATGCTTGGTATAACCGATTAATTGCCATCCGCCAGGAGAGGAAAAAGGATAAATGCCCGTTTGAGCGCCACCAATACCAACGGAACCAGCTGGAACAACTGTTCGTGGCGTGGCTCGGCGAGGCGTATGCAGGCTTTCAGGTAAACCACCTAAATAGGGGAAACCAGGTTGGAAACCAATCATATATACCGTATAAATCGGTTCGCTATGCATTTGAACAATTCGTTCTGGCGTGGTGCCATGTAATTTGGCTACTTCAGATAAATCTTGGCCTAATTCGCCGCCATAAATTACTGGAATTTCGATATGACGACCTTGAAAAGTAGAGACTTTCAATTCTGCCCAACGTTGTTCTAAGCGTTGAACAAACGGAGCAAAATCGACATAAAAATCTGTGAAGACCGTGAGATTATTCATTCCCACGACAACTTCTACAATATCTTGTTCAGACTGCAGTTGATTGGCAAACGCCCAGAGTTGGCGTTGTTGTTGAAGTGAAGCCGGTGGTGGTAAAGAGCAAACCACCGCCGACTCGCTGATCGGGGTTATATTCATAGGATACCCTTTATTTTGATGTTGTGTTGTTTGTTATTTTTTTGTTACACCTCTCTTTTAAAGGATATTTATAGGTTTTGTCAAGGTTTTGTATTAAAAATAAAATGTGACAAAGATCTCATTCTTCACATTTTGATCTCTATCAAAAATGCTAAATACCATATAATAAAGAGGTCTATTATTTAATAATTATAAAAAAGGAATAAACATGAAAACATTGAGTGAATTTATTGTTGAACGCCAAGCAGAGTACCCAAATGCAAAAGGGGAACTTAGTGGTATTTTGTCTTCTATTCGTTTATTAGCAAAAATCATTCATCGTGATATCAACAAAGCCGGTTTAACCAATATTCTTGGTCAGTCTGGTATCGAAAACGTGCAAGGTGAAAGCCAAATGAAATTGGACTTATTCGCCCATAACACCATGAATGCAGCTCTCATGTCACGTGAAGAAGTAGCGGGTTTTGCTTCAGAGGAAGAAGAAAGTTTTATCGCTTTTGATACCGAACGTGCTCGTAATGCAAAATATATTATTTTGACCGACCCACTTGATGGTTCATCCAATATTGATGTGAACGTTTCGGTTGGGACGATCTTCTCTATTTACCGTCGTGTTTCACCGATCGGCTCACCTGTTACCTTAGAAGACTTTATGCAACCAGGTAGTAAACAAGTCGCGGCGGGTTACATCGTGTATGGTTCTTCTACCATGTTGGTTTATACCACTGGTCACGGCGTGAATGGTTTCACTTATGATCCATCTATCGGTACATTCTGTCTTTCTCATGAAAATATGCAAATGCCAAAAGAGGGCAAAATCTATTCCATCAATGAAGGACAATATCTCAAATTCCCACAAGGGGTAAAAAAATACATTAAATACTGCCAAGAGGAAGATAAAGCAACTAACCGCCCTTATGCGTCACGTTATATCGGTTCATTAGTGGCTGACTTCCATCGTAACTTATTAAAAGGCGGTATCTATATTTACCCAAGTGCAACTAACTATCCAAATGGTAAGCTTCGTTTGCTTTATGAAGGCAATCCAATGGCATTCTTAGCAGAACAAGCGGGGGGGATTGCATCTGATGGTTACAATCGAATTTTAGATATTCAACCAACTGAACTTCACCAACGTGTACCACTTTTCATCGGTTCTGCAGAAATGGTGAAAAAAGCAGAAGAAATGATGAGAGAATTTAAAGAAGATTAAATTCCTAAAGTGCGGTCAACTTTGACCGCACTTTTTAGCAAACAAAAAGGCGAACCTTGTCAGTTCGCCTTTTCATTAATGTTTGTCAATTAATCCCGTTTTCTTGCAAGTAGCCACCAAATAATCGCCATAAACAAGAGGCTTGGCATCAGTGCACCTAAAAAGGCCGGTGCATTAAATACCACACTCATTTGACCAAAAATTTCATTGACGACATAGAACAAGAACCCAAAGCAAATCCCCGTTACGATTCTCGCCCCGGCAGTGACACTACGCAATGAACCGAAGATGAAAGATAACGCAAGCATCATCATCACACCGACAGAAAGAGGCTGTAAAATCTTACGCCAATAGGTTAATTCAAAACGGCGAGAATCCTGTCCTGTTTGTTTTAAGAAAGCAATATATTCATACAAACCTGAAATGGATAATGACGTTGGACGTAATGAAACTGCGCCTAATTTATCTGGCGTTAAGCTTGTTGCCCAATCTTCGGTTAAGCGGTTTGTTGTGGTAATTTGCTCTTTTGATACCGCTGAATTATTCACTTGGCGCAACTGCCATTGATTATTTTCAGCAGAATATTGCGCTTGATTCGCATGTTTTAAATGAGTGAGATTACGTTGGTCATCAAAGGTATAAATATAAATATCTTCTAATTGTGCATCATCGGTAATACGACGCACATACACGAAATTATTACCGTCTTTTGCCCATACCCCATTTTTTACCGAAAGCATTGAACCACCGGAAAGTGCACGAGTACGCATATCTCGGGCAAACTGTTCAGTTTGTGGAATCCCCCACTCGCCAATAATCATGGTAAAAAGCACCAGTGGAAGTGCCGTTTTCATGACGGCTAATCCTATTTTAAAGCGAGAAAAACCTGCGGATTGCATTACCACTAATTCACTACGGCTGGCTAAATTACCTAAAGCAATTAATGCACCTAACAAGGCCGCCATTGGGAAAAAGGTTTCCACATCTTTAGGAATGGTTAATCCTGTATAAGCCACCGCTTGCCAAATATCATAAGAACCTTTCCCTACGCTACGGAATTGCTCTACAAATTTGATAATTGCCGAAAGGCCAACCAACGTAAATAGCGTGGCAAAAATTGCCCCTAAAATGCTTTTACCGATATAACGATCAAGAGTATTCATCAACATTGTAATTACCCTTTTCTGAATACGCGACGGAATTTATGCATAGCGGTGCTATCCCAACTATTCAGCACAATCCCTAAAATTAAAAAGGCGATATTTACCAACGGCATTAACAAACCTGCATCAAGCTTACCTGCACCACCCGCAGATTTAAATGAGCTTTGTAATAAGAAGTAGATTAAATAAAGCAATAGTGCTGGTAAGATCTTCGCAAAACGACCTTGGCGAGGATTCACTTTACTCATTGGTACAGCAATAAGCGCCATTAAAGGCACCGCTAAAATTAAGGTAATGCGCCAATGCAACTCTGCTTTTGCGGCTGCACTTTTATCTTTTAATAATTGCTCAAAAGATAATTCAGCCGCTTCATCACTTTCTGTGTTTGTCTCTTGATGGCCTAAATACGCTTGGTAATCATCAAAATGTGTAATACGGAAATCAGGAAGTACCGATGTACCTTCTACACGCAAGGTATTCTGTAAATTCAGCACTTGATCGCCATTTGGTAAAGCTTTCAATTCACCTTTTTCAGCGGTAACCACTGACGGTTTCGTTTGACCTTTGGCTTTCATTTGGAAAAGATAAACATCACTGATTTGATTACCATTAATCTTATCAATGAATAAGACGAAATTATTGTTGCTTGTGGACATGAATTGACCAGAAGCCAATGCCCCCATTGTTGGGTTCGCTTTAGCATCTTCGACAATCGCCGCTTGTTTTTGAATGGCCCATGGAGAAAGCCACAATGCGTTGTAAGCAGCCAAGCCAGCTGTGAACAAAGAAAGAATTAACGCCACACGGACAAGGATACGTTGTCCCACACCACAAGCACGCATTACTGTAATTTCACTTTCTGCGTAGAGACGACCGAAAGTCAGTAAAATGGCGATAAACAAACATAATGGCAACATTAATTGCGCCATGGTCGGCATCCCTAAACCGAGTAAAGAGAACACCAGATCGGCAGGCACTTTACCATTTGCCGCAGAACCAAGTACGCGAACAAATTGTTGGCTGAAGAAAATTAAAAGCAAAATAAACAAAATTGCAATCTGGCTTTTAAAGACTTCCTTTGTTAAATATCGGGTTAATATCATTCTTTTTTTCTAACTAAAAAACACGGGAAACTGGCTAATTTAGATGGCGTATGATACCTTATTTTGACTGATTTAAATAGCAAATTAGCAACATAAGGAAATAACATGAAATATCAAGCAAACTCAACCGCACTTTCTCAATCAACCGATTGCCTTATCATCGGCATTTATGAGAACAATGAATTGACAAAAAGTTTCAATGAAATCGATCAAATCACACAAGGCTACCTTAGCCAATTAGCTCAAAGCCACGATCTTTCAGGTAAAATTGGGCAAGCGACTCTGCTTCATTCGTTACCAAATCTTGCGGCTAAACGCGTATTAGTCGCAGGTTGTGGCAAAAAAGGCGAAACAACTGAACGCCAATTTAAACAAATCATCCAACGTGTGACCCAAGCATTAAAAGAATTAAATATTCAACAAGCGGTGAATAATTTAACGGATGTGGAAATTAAAGATCGCGATCTATTTTGGAATGTGCGTTTTACCGTTGAAACCATTGAACATAGTCTCTATCAATTTGATGAATTTAAGAGTAAAAAAGCGGATGCTATCTCACTTCAAGAAATCGTTTTTAATACCGATGATTCACAAGCTCAGCAAGCTATCGCAGAAGCGCAAGCTATTGCCAATGGTGTAAAAGCTGCGCGTAATATCGCGAATATGCCGCCCAATATTTGTACACCGGCTTATTTAGCAGAACAAGCTAAAAATTTAGCCGAAACATCAACCGCACTTTCCTTAGATGTGATTGATGAAGAAGAAATGTCGAAACTCGGCATGAATGCATACTTAGCCGTATCTGGTGGTTCTCAACACCCCGCTTACCTATCTATTTTGCATTTCAACAACGCCCCAGATAAAAATGCTAAACCTATCGTATTAGTGGGCAAAGGATTGACCTTTGATGCGGGCGGTATTTCTTTAAAACCAGCCGCAGATATGGATGAAATGAAATACGATATGTGCGGTGCGGCCTCTGTTTTCGGCACAATGAAAGCCATTGCAGAATTAAATCTGCCACTCAATGTTATCGGTGTATTAGCGGGTTGTGAAAACTTACCTGATGGCAATGCTTATCGCCCAGGAGATATTCTCACTACGATGAATGGCTTAACCGTAGAAGTGTTAAATACTGACGCGGAAGGTCGTTTAGTGCTTTGTGATACATTGACTTATGTAGAACGCTTTGAACCGCAATATGTGATCGATGTCGCAACCCTAACAGGTGCTTGCGTGGTAGCTTTAGGTCAACATAACAGTGGCTTAGTTTCAACTGATGATGCCTTAGCCGAACAGTTATTACATGCTGCACAGCAAACAACCGATAAAGCTTGGCGTTTGCCATTAAGTGAAGAATATCAAGAGCAATTAAAATCCCCATTTGCTGATTTAGCCAATATTGGCGGTCGTTGGGGCGGTGCCATTACTGCAGGCGCATTCCTCTCCAACTTTACGAAAAAGTACACTTGGGCACATTTAGATATCGCCGGAACAGCTTGGCTTCAAGGTGCCAATAAAGGTGCTACAGGTCGTCCGGTGTCTCTATTAACACAATTTTTAATTAATCAAACCAAGTAATTAATACATAGGGCTAACATAACGTTAGCCCTAAATTTTTCTCAAAATCTTACCGCACTTTATTCCAATTCGAATTCCATCTGTAATGGATTATGATCTGACGAAGTC
>ENA-OWLI01000045-OWLI01000045.1-metagenome-genome-assembly--contig:-NODE-45-length-22685-cov-8.798100_pt1 | contig 22685 bp, 20 predicted proteins | sample MGYA00245346_ERZ651096 | MGnify/ENA primary metagenome ERZ651096 (study PRJEB26857, sample SAMEA4031766) | metagenome | biome: human; feature: oral; material: saliva | place: Philippines | collected 2014 | study...
AATATCGAAAGCAGTCCTTTAAATAACAGTCTAACTTTTTGGGGTCAGATCAAATTTATCTCACTTTTTGATCACTGTTATGTTGTCCTTGTTTATAATTCTGGAAAAATAATTAAATAAAAAACGGGCGAACCATTTAAGTTCGCCCGTAATTCATTTATGACGCTAATCAAGCCACAAGTGCGGTTTCTTTTAAGCGATTTTTTAATTTCGCGTATTCAGTGATCACATAGCGTTCAGCCCAAGCTTGGTCTTCGATTTTATCAATACGAACCGCGCTGTATTTGTATTCCGGTGTTCTAGAACCCGGGTTCAAATGTTCAGCGGTTAATTCGTTACATTTACCGATCCACCATTGATAGGTCATATAACAAGCACCTTTGTTGGTACGAGTGCTCACATCTGCACGAGAAATAACTCTACCGCGAGAAGAAGCAATCCAAACCAAGTCGTTGTTTTTAATGCCTAATTCTTTGGCATCTTGATCGTTCATTTGTACGAATCCTGGTTCATCTGCAAGTGCCGCAAGTGCACGGCAGTTACCGGTCATTGAACGGCAGGAGTAGTGACCCACTTCACGTACGGTAGAAAGTACCAATGGGAATTCTTCTGAAAGATCTTCCATCGGTGGTTCCCAGTCGCAAGCAAAGAACTCAGCTTTGCCGTTCGGACGGTCGAAGATTTGGCCTTTATACAAATATTGCGTACCTTGATCTTCAGGACCTTCGTCAGTACATGGCCATTGGATATAACCCATGCCTTCCATTTTTTCGTAGGTTGCCCCTTTGTAAATTGGGCAAAGTGAACGAAGTTCATCCCAAATTTCTTTGGTATTGTTATAGTGCATTGGGTAGCCCATTGCTGTAGCTAATTCGCTAATGATTACCCAGTCATCCTTGACGTCACCAGTTGGTTCAACGGCTTTATAGAAACGTTGGAAACCACGGTCAGCGGCACTATACACCCCTTCATGTTCAGCACAAGAAGTCGCAGGTAATAAAATATCTGCTTCTGCGGCTGTTTGAGTCATGAAGATATCTTGAACGATAAGAAGTTCAACTTTCTCGAAGGCTTTTTTAACAGCATTAATATCAGGTTCAGTTTGTAATGTATCTTCACCCATGATATAGAACGCTTTAATTTTATCTTCCATGATCGCTTCAGGCACTTCACTCAACGGTACACCTGGTTTGGTTGGAATAGATGGCACGCCCCAAGCTTTCGCAAATTTTGCATTAATTTCTGGGTCAGCAAAACTTTGATAGCCCGGTAATGTGTTGAATAACGCGCCCATATCGCACGCGCCCTGTACGTTGTTTTGACCACGTACTGGGTTTACCCCAACATTTGGTTTACCTAAGTTACCGGTAAGCATTGCCAAGCTTGCTAATGCACGTACGGTTTCTACACCTTGACGGAATTGGCAAACGCCCATACCCCATAAGATAGTAGCGGTTTCCGCTTTCGCATAAGTGCGGGCAATTTCACGCAACATTTCAGGCTTAATACCGGTGATGTGTTGAGTGGATTCCGGTGTATAAGCTTTCACGGTTTCATAGAACGCATCGAAGTTTTCGGTGTGTTCATCAATAAATTTTTGATCTTGTAACCCTTCTTCCAAAATCACATTCATCATCGCATTCAAGAATGCGACGTTAGACCCGTTAGCAAGCGGTGCATAAATATCCGCAATACGGGCTGTTTCGATTTTACGAGGGTCACAAACAATGATTTTCGCCCCTTTTGCTTTGGCGTGGTTAATCCGACGCGCCACAATAGGGTGTGAAGTAGAGGCATTATAGCCAAAAATAAATACGCATTTGGTATCTTCAATCTCAACAATTGAGTTGGACATTGCGCCGTTACCGACCGATTTGAGCAGACCTGTTACAGAAGGGCCGTGTCACACGCGCGCACAACAGTCAATGTTGTTATTTCCTAATACCGCACGGGCGAATTTTTGCATCACGAAGTTCACTTCGTTACCTGGTCCACGGGAAGAACCCGTTACCATAATTGATTCGTTACCGTACTTTTCTTTGATTTCACTGAGACGTTTTGCTGTGTAAGAAATCGCTTCTTCCCAGCTCACTGGTGTGAATGGTTCGCCACGTTTGTAGCGGATCATCGGTTGAGTTAGGCGAGGAGTCAGGATTTTTGTATCATGCACAAAATCCCAGCCATAATATCCTTTTAGGCATAACTCCCCTTCGTTTGTCTTGCCGTTTGCACCTTCAGCTCCCACAATTTTGTTGTTTTCCACCAAAAGATGGATTTTACAACCTGAGGCACAATACGGACATACGGTAATTACTTTTTTAATAGCCATAGTAACGTCCTTATTTTAGTACAACACGAGGTTAGAGATAGAATTAGAATAATTAATTCTGGGTATATATTACACCCAAAATCAGTTTATAGTCTTACAAAAAACATGGATTTATTGATATAAAACAGGTTTTCGTCATATTTTTAAAATATGTTTAGAAAATCACCCTCACTTTTTACAAAACAGGAATCTCTTCAAGCGATCTTCCCTCTTTTAAAAAATCATACATAAATTGCACAGACTCTTTTACGCTTTCTGTCATTGGAAAACCAAAGGAAACTAAATCGGGTTGAAGCCCCACAAAAACAATTTGTTTAATATCTTGTTCCAGTTGTTCAATGAGGTAATTGAGCGGCATATTATGCGTACTCATGAAAAACATTTCAGCAATGCTCTCTTTTTCAATGATTCGGATTTTGCCTGGTGCTAATTCCATATCAGCCGCATCGAAAATTAAAAGCAAATCGGGTTTCATGTCTCGCACAATATGTGCAACATTTTCCGGTGCTGAGCCGCCGTCAAGTGCGATCCAATTTGGCAATGGATTTTCATTCAATAGCTGATAGAGATAAGGGCCCGCACCATCATCCCCCATCATGCTGTTGCCAACGGTTAAGATCACATTATTCGTCACGACGTTTCACCATAATATACATCACAGGTTCACGCTGAATCGATGCTAACGTATCCATGAGGATTTCGACCCACTCTTGATGTTCTGGGGTGAAATTGGCTTTGTTTTCATCCATTGCTTTTGCCAATAAATTGACATGGCTAGAATCAATCACGATTTCACCGAATCGCATTAAGCCGGCAAATTTACGTTTAGCATCCCCTTCTGGAAAGCTATCTACAAAACGTTGATAAGCATCGTAGTCACAAACCAGTAATTTTTTAAAACAATCAATTACGCCAACATGGTGACCAATCGCCAAAGAGTAATACATCACCTGTTTTGCTTGCTCTGGCACTTGTTCATCGTTTTCGACGAAACGCTCGTTTAATAAATAGAAAAAGACTTTCGTTGTCATAACATTCCCATTTTTATAGGGGCAATAACTTGCCCCCTCATTAATTATCCCGAAAACGGCATACTAATCGCATGCAAACGATTGACGATTTCGCTTAAACGCGGATCGGCTTCGCGTTCTAGGTATTCACCTAAACGTACACCAAATGGCACTTTGTCATTTTCTGTCATCATTGCCATAAATTGGTTAGCGATGTTGCCACCTTGACGATAACCGGCAAGACGACGTGCTTCACGTTCAAGACTAATACGCAAATCTAACGGAATGGTTGGGAAACGCAATTTAGCTTCTGCGTTAGGATCAGCTTTTTCTTGTTTACCTTTGAGTTTTTGATCAAGTAAACCAAGCGCGACTGCAAAACCATAAATAGTGGCAGCTGGTGTTGGTGGACAACCAGGGATATACACATCAACCGGTACGATTTGGTCAGAACCACCCCATACACAATAGAGATCGTGGAAAATACCACCGCCGCAACCGCAAGCCCCGTAAGCGATACAGATTTTTGGATCAGGCGCAGCTTGGTAAGCACGCATTGCTGGCGTACGCATCGCACGAGTAACCGCACCTGTGAACAATAAAATGTCCGCATGACGAGGTGAAGCCACCACTTTAATACCAAAACGTTCTGCATCGAATGTTGGCGTAATGGTACTGAAAATTTCGATTTCACACCCATTACAACCGCCGCAGTCCACACGATAAACGTAAGCTGAACGTTGAATATCTTTCAGCAACGTTTGTTTCATTTTGGCAATATTTTCATCAATACTAAACGGTGTTGATATGCCATTGACCGGCATTGGAATTTGTGTGTTCATCGTCTTTCGCCTCCTGCTAAAACGTTAGGTAAATCAACCGCACTTTGTTCTCGTTGCTCGAGCGCTTTTTTGAAATTCAAGCGAACCGGCTCTTTAAAGTCGATTAATTTCATCCGCATGTTGGATTCCATATTCGCGGTTTTTTCTAAGCTGTGCTGACGTTTACAAACCGGACAAGTATGCAACTCCGCCAATTTTTGTTTCACTAATTCAGGTTTATCCAAAGTTTGTTTGAATAAATCAATGGTGTAATTCAATTCTTTATAAGAAATAAATGGTTTACCACATTCCTGACAGTTCACTGTAGAAAAGGTGGTTTCTTGGAAAAGATCCTGTTTATTGGTCACTGATAGTTCAAAATCTTGTGATAAGCGAATCGCTTTGGTTGGGCAAACTTCTTCGCAACGTCCACAGAAAATACAACGACCAAGGAATAATGACCAGGTACGTTCGCCTGTCACCGGATCCGTTCTCATGGTCAACGCATTGGCTGGACAGGCAATGGTACAAGCCGCACAGACAATACATTGATCAGAATTGAGTTCAGGTTTTCCTCTAAAATCATCATCAACTTCATAAGGTTTGAACGGATATTTGGTGGTAACATCACCGGCTTTAAATACCGTTTTTAGTAATTTAAACATTTTCCGCCTCCCCTATTTCAATGGTGAATTTTTACGTTCGATACCGTAGCGTTCAATCTCTTTATAATCCACGGTTTTCGCTTTGCGTTTACGCACATCCACCACAGTGACACGGTCGGTACAAGAATAGCAAGGGTCAAGACTACCAATAATAAGTGGCGCATCAGACACTGTATTGCCACGCAACATATAGCGTAAAGTTGGCCAGTTAGCATAAGTGGCAGCACGACAACGCCAACGGAAAAGTTTTTGGTTGTCGCCTAGCATTGACCAGTGAATATCTTCGCCACGTGGCGCTTCGGTAATCCCTAAAGCAAAACGTCCAGGTGTATAATTGAAACCTTCTTTTAGGATTTCGCCACTCGGTAAGTTATCCACCATGTAATCAATGATATTCATGGATTCAAACACTTCATTAATCCGCACTTTCACACGGGATAATACGTCACCATTGGCTTCAGTGAAGAGATTAAAAGGGATATCGCCATAACCGGAGAATGGGTGTACTTTACGCACATCACGCGCAAAGCCAGAACCACGGATCATTGGACCAACCGGACTGAAGTCACGAGCGATATCTTTTGCCAAGACACCGACACCTACCGTACGTTGTTCCATATTCGGTGTATTTAATAAAATATCGGTTAAGGTTTTGAGTTCTTCACGCATTTCACCGATAAGTTTGATACATTGCTCACGTTGATGTTTCAACATATCGCGACGCACACCACCGATAAGGTTAATACCATAGGTTTTACGTGCACCGGTTAGCACTTCTGCCAAGGTCATGGATTTCTCACGAACACGGAAGAATTGCATAAAGCCGGTATCAAAGCCGGTAAAGTGGCTAGATAGACCTAAGTTTAATAAGTGACTGTGTAAACGTTCTACTTCTAACAAAATCGCACGGATCCATTCAGCGCGTTTTGGAATTTGAATCCCCAAAGCACTTTCTACGGAATTAGCATAGGCCACACTATGTGTAAAACCACAAATCCCACACACACGGTCAGCAAGGAAGTTAACTTGGTCGTAATCCATACGGGTTTCCGCCAATTTTTCCATACCACGGTGCACATAGAACAAACGATAGTCCGCATCAATGATATCTTCCCCATCCACGAATAAACGGAAATGTCCTGGTTCATCCGAAGTGATATGTAACGGGCCAAGTGGAACGATACGTGCCTCGCCTTTTTCGTTAATAAATTCGTATGTTTCTGTCGCAGTTGTCGGATCAGGACGTAAACGATAGTCCATGGAGTCTTTACGTAATGGATAAAGATCATCCGGCCAATCATCTGGCAACACTAAGCGGCGTTGGTCAGGTAAACCAACGGCTTTCAAACCATACATATCGAATAATTCACGTTCGCCCCAAACAGCCGCTTTAACTTTTGGTGTTACAGATGGAAATTCTAAGCTCACAGGATCAACTAAGGCTTTAATAGTGATAAAAGTTTTCACTTCCCCTTCCATGGAAAGCACGTAGTACACTGCATAGTTGCCATGAATTGAACGCTCATCATTCCCAAATACCAAAGGTAACCAACCTTCATGTTGATAATAGAGATATTCAACCACGTCAGGTAACATATTGGTTTTAATGGTAAGGGTAACCTGATTTGGTGTTGACCACTCCTCATCCAAAATGGTATTTGGAAATTTTGCATTGACTGCTTCAATGTAATTTTTGCCAATCATTTTGGCTGGATCGACTGATGTATTTTTAGTTAATTCCATATATTTATCCCTCCTGTCGATCATTGTGCTAAATTTTGCCAAGGTAAAACTAACATATCACCAAAAGACACATTAGGTTGTCCTAACACAATGCCCACTGCATTTGTCAAAAGTTGTAAAATTGGTTCGGAAATATAAATCCCCATGAATAGAAGAAGTAGCAAATATGTTGCTAAAACAACAACTGAAGATTTATTCAACTCACCAACTTCAATACCTTCTTTTGGTTTACCTAATACCGTTTTTAACAACATGGTAGTTAACCCTGCTAATGCGATAGTTAGGAAAATCAAACATAAAACGATTAACCATGTTTTACCTGCATAAATACCGGCAACAGCAATGGCAAATTCACTCGTAAACATACCAAATGGAGGCATACCGCCTAGTGCTAATGCCCCACCTGCAAATAACACCGCTGTGAATGGCATAGCACGCCATAAACCACTGACCTCATGAATATCACGGCTACGGTATTTCAATAAAATATTACCGGAAGCACAGAATAATAAGGCTTTTGCCAAACTGTGAGTGATGGTATGCAATAATCCGGCAAAGGCGCCAAGTGGACCGCCCAAGCCAAAGGCAAAGCTAATCAAGCCCATGTTTTCAATACTGTGATACGCTAATTTACGTTTAATATCATGTTGCATGATAATAAAGAAGGATGCGATACCAGTAGAAAGCAAGCCAAATACCAACATTAGGGTTTGCGGATAATCAGCACCTACAGCTTTAGAAACTAAAATGTAATAACGCAATACCACTAACATGGCACAGTTCAATAACACGGCAGAAAGTACCGCACTGACAGGACTTGGCGCCTCACTGTGCGCATCGGGTAACCAAGTATGCATTGGAAATAGACCGCACTTGGTGCCAAAACCAACCAAGATGAATGCAAAGGCAAGATACATCAATCCATGATTTAACTCGCCAGCTTGTTGATTGACTGCTGTCCAGAAAATCGCTTGGCTAGGATCAGCTAAAAGATTGGTACCATTAGAGAACGTTAAAATTGTGCCAAATAAGCCGAACGCTACCCCAACAGAACAAATAATGATGTATTTCCATGCGGCTTCAAGAGAGGTTTTTTGTTTATAGGTTCCCACCAAGAAAGCTGAACTTAAGGTGGTTGCTTCAATACCCGCCCACATTAAAATTAAGTTATTGGTTGTTACGGATAGAATCATCGTAAAGAAGAAAAGATGTAAAAATCCGTAGTAATTACAATAAGTTTTAAGATCAACGTGGCCTTCGTTAAATTCACGATTGATATAAGCAATAGAATAAACACCAGCCAAACCGCCAACAACGCTAATTAAGGCTAGGAAGATAGCTGACAAACTGTCAACATGAATCCAGTTTCCAAAGCAGTTGATTTCACCTTGTGTCAGTACACCGGTGATAACCTGCAATGAAAACACAAACATTAAGATAAGGCCTGTAACATGAAGTGCGGTACAAATTGTCCGAGTTTTTGTCACGCCACAAGCGAAACTGGCAAGTGATATTGCTAAAGGTGCGATTAATAACGCGATTATCCATTGTTCATACATAGCGTTACCCCTTCAAACTCATAAGTTGTTTTGCATCTAATGAATGGAATGTACGGTAAATTTTGTTTACCAACACCACCATTATGATGACGGCAAAGATAGCATCTGTGGCAATTCCGATTTCCACTAACTCAGGTGCTTTATTTGCCAATAAGGCTAATGTGAGATGAGAACCGTTTTCCATCAAACAATAACCGAATACTTGTTTTACGATATTGCGTTGGCTAACAATGCACACTAAACCTAATAAGAAGTGACTTAATGACACTGATAATGCCGGTTTAAGATGTGCAACCAACGGTAAATCGATTGGGACAACGACAAAGTAGCACAATGTCACTATCACTGCTGTGATCGGGATCAACCAAGCGACATTTATTCCAGCCGGAGTTTGACTTTCATCAACTTTTTTCATCGCATAGATTAAAATCGCGGGCACCAAAACCACTTTGGTAATAAATGCGCTAATTGACCACATGTAAAGTTCGTGGGCTTGCATTTCATTGGCAAGATAGACAAACAACAATACCAATACCAATGATTGCAAACTGTAAAATAACGCAGCTTTTTTGGCGGTTCGAACCATAATTACGCAAAGAGAGGTAATAATGAGTAAACACGCAAGTCCATTTATCATTAACATAGATTCCTCCTTAACCTAACCAGCCAAACCTAACCAATATGCAGCAATGAAGCTAGAGCATACAGACATCACCATGAGAATCACTAATACGATACTCATTGAAAATGTAATTGGTTGTGCTTCAGCCACTGCTTCTGACGGTTTACCGATGACACATTGTCCGAATTTATATAATAACCATACAAATGTCGCGGTAGATTCAATTAAAGCAAGCACCATCAACCAAGTGATCCAGCCGTATTCTTGGCCTAATTCAAATCCGGCCGCAAATAATGGATATTTACTAAAGAACCCGTTAAACGGTGGCACCCCAGCAATAGCTAATGCTGCAACACCAAAGCCTGCACCGACCACTGGCATTGTACGCATAATACCTCGTAACAATGGCATTGAACGGGTTCCTGTCGCATAACTTAATGAACCTGCGACCAAGAAGAATAAGCTTTTCGCGAAAGCATGGTTGAAGATGTAGCTAATCGCTGCCACAAAGGCAAGTTTAGAGCCTAATGCGGCAAGAGAAATCCCAATGAAAATATAGGAAAGTTGGGTAATGGTTGAATACGCCAATAAACGTTTTAAGTCAGTTTGTGGCAAGTACATCAAGAAGCCATAAATCAAGGTAATCATCGCCATGATGATGCCGACTTCGCCCACAATATGTGGAATCTCACCAGCAGACATCACAGAACGAGCGAAAATATACACCCCAACTTTAACCATTGATGCGGCGTGCAAATACGCACTCACCGGTGTTGGTGCTTCCATCGCATTCGGTAACCAAATTTGCATTGGTAATTGCGCTGATTTACCCCACGCAGCAAACATCACACCGAATAGCACGATGGTTTTCGCACTCGGATCTAAATGTTCTAACGCTGTGATAGAGAAAGTACCTGATTGGCTGAACAAATAGGCTGCAGCAATATATAACCCGATTGCCCCCACGTGAGTGATAATCAACGCTTTCATTGCGGCGGCTTGAGCTTTTGGTGTTTGGTAATAACTGATTAACGCCCAAGAACATCCCCCGGTAATTTCGAAGAACAATAATTGTCCTGCTAAAGTTGAGGAATACACCAAGCCTGCCATGGCACCGATAAAAATAAGCAAGAAGGCATAAAAACGTGGTAACCCGTTATGTGGGTGCTCACGGTTTTTATCGGTTAAATAGCCACAAGAATATAAGCAGATTAAGAAACCTAAGGCCACAACAGCAAAGGCAATTAATGTACTGACTGCATCAAGAGTCACACCAAAGATCGCGGTTTTATCAAAAGCGACAATGTCATAAGTGACGCTTTGATGACCATCGGCAAACCATTGTCCAGCGACTAACAAGGTTCCTAACGTAGCAAGCGCAGCAAATACTGTAGCAATTTGAGCAAAGTGTTTTTTGTTCAAACCGACAATAAACGCCCCGACGAAAGGTAAAATGATTGTAATCAGAGCTAAACGTTCCATATTTGTCCTCCTTACAACCCAGTGAAGTAAAATACAAACGCCAACACAGAAATGCCGAAGCCGACCACGGTTAAACGTCCTGTTAACATAAAGCGGGTACGAGAAAGTGTGTTTTCAAAGACACAAGCCAACACGAATACCACTAATAATTTCACGAAGAATAAAACACCGCCTAAAATGACCGCACTCAAGCTCATCTCTGTCGGGATTCCAAACGGAAGCAACACGCTCACAAAAATAGATGCTACAACCATGGATTTTAAGCTTAAGCCGACTTTTAATAAGGCAAGTGCTGGACCAGAGTATTCAGTCAATGGACCTTCTTGCAATTCTTGTTCTGCTTCTGCCAAATCGAATGGGATTTTACCCATTTCAATAAATACAGCGAAGAATGCGGCGGCGATAGCAATCACTGTCGCAATTGGATATTGCCAAGTGTTTTCGGAAAGCGCATTACTGATAACCGCAAAATTGGTTGAACCGGCAATTAAAGCAATCACAAGGAATGCTAACATGAGAATTGGCTCTACTAAGACACCTAATGTCACTTCACGACTCGCCCCTAAACTTGAGAATGTGCTGTTTGAATCCAAACCCGCGATGGAAAAGAAGAAACGGAACAAGGCGAATAAGTAAATCACGGTGATTAAATCACTGCCAGCGCCAAATGGTGCGACACGGGTAAATAAAGGCAAGCTCATGGCAACCACCATCACAGTGCTAATTAGCACATAAGGCATCACTTTAGAAACCCAACCCGCATTGTCAGGCCAAATGTTTTGGCGTTTCATTAATTTCGCAATATCGCGATAATCTTGTAACACACCTGGACCGCGACGAGATTGAATTCGTGCACGGATCATACGTGAAATACCGGAAAATAACGGTGCAAGGGCAAGCAGAATCAAGGCTTGCACAATGGCAAAAACAAACATTCCGGCAGATGTTGCAATTTCTGAAGGTAACGTAATCATCTTCAACCTCCTACATCAACGCAATGGAAAGTAGTATTGCCACCAAGGCAATCACGAAGTACACGCAGTACACACGGAAGTCACCTTGTTGCAACCATTGGATTTTAGTTCCTAACCAAGGAATAAAACGAGCGATCGGCATGGTCACTTTTTCTTCCCAGAAAGGTTCTGTTTTTGTTGCGCCTTTAATTACCGCTTGGATACCTTTATCACCTAAAGGTGCGGGATCCAATACTTCGCGCAAGGTATAAAGCGGTTTGAAAATCGTACGTAACGGACGAGTAAAACTACCTGCAGAGGCCGCCATATCTTGTTCATAAGCATAACCACAAGCCCATGGATTGCCTTTTGCACGATCGGATAAACGTTGATTTTTGGTGAAGGCGTAAAAACTAAATGGCAAGAAGAAGAATGCCAATAGCATGATAGTCACCATCGGTGTTGAAAGCGCGGTATGCGGTTCAGCTTGTGCGACCACTACGCCATTTTGAGCCAACATTAGCGGCTCGCTATGAGCAAGTGCGGTCGAAATTTTCGCAATTATTGGAGTCACCACAGATGCGCCCACACCTAACAATATACAACATAACGCTAATACAGCCATGGCAATGACCATTGGTTTTGGCACTTCGCGTGCATTGGCTGCTTTTTCGCTACGCGGTGCACCACCGAAGCTGATACCGTACACTTTCACGAAACAAAGTGCGGCTAACGCCCCCGTTAATGCCAACATAATGATGGCGACAGGACCGGCAAGTTTTAATACGAAGTCATCACTTTGACTTAAGGTGAATAAAGATTGATAAGTAAACCATTCACTGACAAAACCGTTAAACGGTGGCAATGCAGAAATCGCCATGGTACCGATTAAGAAACAGAATGCAGTGTAAGGCATAAGTTTGCCTAAGCCGCCCATTAAGTCCATGTCTTTAGTATGCAAGCGATACATTACAGAACCTGCACCTAAGAATAACAAGCCTTTGAATACGGCATGGTTAAGTAAGTGGTATAACCCACCAAGTAAGCCCACGGTTGCTAATACTGGATGATGTGTCGCGATACCAATCATACCAACGCCCACACCCATCATAATGATACCGATATTTTCTACCGTGTGATAAGCCAAGAGTTTTTTGATGTCATGTTCTGCCAAGGCATAAAGTACGCCAAGTACGGAAGAGACTGCACCGAAACCAAGCACGATAACGCCATACCAAACATTGGTAGAACCGAGAAGATCAATACCCACTTTAATGATCCCGAAAATACCAATTTTTACCATCACACCAGACATCATCGCTGAGGCATGAGAAGGTGCAGCCGGGTGAGCTTTAGGTAACCAGCTGTGTAATGGAATCATCCCTGCTTTGGCGCCAAAACCTAAAAATGCCAAAATAAAGGCGGTAAAGGCAAGCGGTGCCGGTAAAGTGGTTTGACGGAATGCGCCAAATTCAAAGCTACCGGCATAGCAGTAGAAAATGAAGAAGGCGATCATAATTAACACCGAACCGGCATGTGCAATAAAGAAATAAAGCAAGCCTGCATTTACGGCGTTGTCATCTTGTTCGGTAAGGACTAAGAAATAAGATGCCAATGACATCATTTCAAAGAATACAAGGAAGTAGAACGCATTATCGCTGGTCACTAACGCAACCATGGAAGCGATAAATAAATTCATAAAGAAGCCCATAGAACCTGCGCCTTTACCTTTATATTCTTTTACATATGAGAAAGAATAAAGTGCGGTCACAATCACTAATAAAGAAATGACGCACACCATAAACGCCGCCAATCCGTCAATACGGATGGAGAACGAGGCAAATTCAAATGGGGTTTTGAAAACATCAACGACAGTGTCGCTGCTGATCAGAACGGGGATGCAGGCAACAATACCTAACACTCCAGCAAGTACACCGGTCACGCCGGATATATTGATTGAAAGTTGTTCGTTTCGTCTCACTGCGAGCGAAATAAACGCACCTACGACATAAATCAACAGGGTCGTGATGAGTAAATTGATTGGTAAACTCATAATATCACTCCATTGATTACAAGTTAAACACACTAATTATCTTGGGATAGCAGGCGAAGAAACCATTGCCATTTCACGTTTTCTTTCGTTAGCCTGTTTGATACTCTCATCACTAATAATAAATAACGTTTTGGTCGGACAGGTTTGTACACAAGCCGGACCATCTTCACGGAAATAGCAAAGATCGCATTTCACCGCAATGGCTTTCACGCCTGGTTGCCATGCCAGCATATTGTGTAAATCCGTATTATCTGGTGCAGTACGAATATCTCGTTTTACCGCATCAGTGAAGGAAAATCCTTCATAATAGGTCGGTGCGTCAATCGGTGCAGAACCATGTTGGGTAATGGCACCGAATGGGCAAGCAATACCACAAAGTTTACAACCGATACAGAGACTTTCGTTAAGTTGAATGGTGTCATCGATATGTGTAATGGCGTGTACAGGACACACGGTAGCACATGGTGAATCATCGCAATGACGACAGAGAATTGGCACGGTTACATCGTCATTACGCATGACTTGTAAGCGTGGAAAAGATTGTAATCCGAAAGCTTTATGCACTTCGCTACAAGCAGCCATACAGGTGTTGCATCCAATGCAATCCTTCGGATCACCGATTACAAAACGATTCATACATTCCCCTCCTTGTATGTAAATAACGTTTCTACAATAACCACTCTAAAAGTAAGGATACTCCTGTTAAAAAGCAAAGCTCAAGAAGTAATTCGAAAAATTGTGATTAAGATCAAAAGATTTCCATGGTTTTTCTATTACTGTGATGTAGCTGTTAAATAACAGTGAAACATAATAATTTTATGTTAAAAATGTGAACAAGCTTTCAACAATATATATCCCCCTATCTGAAATATCGCTATACAAATTTAAATGGTTACGTGATAGAATTTCTCCTTCGCAGTATGTTTATTGGCACACAATAAACAATTCATCTCATAAACATTTTAACTAAGGACAGATTATGTGTTTAGGTATTCCGGGACAGATCATTCAAGTAGCTGACAGCGCATTACAGCTTGCTGTAGTCGATGTGTGCGGAGTAAAAAGAGAAGTTAATATTTCATTAATTTGTCAGGATGACCCAAAACCTCTGGTTGGCAAATGGGTTCTCGTACATGTAGGTTTCGCCATGACAATTATTGATGAAGAAGAGGCCAAACAGACTCAAGAAGCCTTAATTGCGATGAGCCAGCTAGAACACGAAGTCGGCGATTTTCTTGGTCTCAATCAAAAATAAACAGGATCGCGTTATGCAAGGGATCGAATTACGCATAAAAGGAAAAGTTCAGGGCGTGGGATTTCGCCCTTTTGTTTGGCTTCTGGCAAATCAATATAAGCTAAACGGAGATGTCAATAACGATGGACAAGGCGTATTAGTTCGTTTTGTCTCCCCACCAGCAGATGCACTCAAGCAATTTTTGTCCGATCTACAAACCAAACTCCCTCCGCTAGCGCAAATTACTGACATTACCCAGCGTTCAATAGATTGGCCTGAAGCCACCACTGTAACAGGCTTTACCATTCGGGAAAGTGAAAATAATCAAATGGACACGCAAATCATTCCCGATGCAGCAACCTGTCCACATTGTTTAGCTGACTTATTCGATCCCAACAATCGACGTTACCACTACCCCTTTACCAATTGTACCCATTGTGGCCCACGTTTTACCATCATCAAGGCAATTCCTTACGACCGAAAAAACACCGCGATGTCAGTTTTTCCGCTTTGTCCACAATGTGAAAAAGAATACAAAGATCCCGCTGATCGTCGTTTTCATGCTCAACCCAATGCTTGTTCTGTTTGCGGCCCCCATATCTGGTTACAAAATCGAGAACAAACGCTTGCTACTCATGAAACTGCGCTAAAACAGACCGCACTTTTATTACAACAAGGTCATATCGTCGCCGTTAAAGGCTTAGGCGGTTTTCATCTAGCCTGTGATGCGAATAACCAAAAGACGGTTGATTTATTACGTCAACGGAAACATCGTCCGACAAAACCGTTAGCCATTATGGTACCTGACTTACAGTTTTTACAGGATTTAGCGCCTCAAGAAACAGAATTGCTAACCAGCAGCGCTGCACCAATTGTACTGCTAGCAAAACATAAAGTACCCAATATTGCTGATAACATCGCACCTCACTTACGAGAAATTGGTGTCATGCTTCCAAGCAATCCACTGCAACATTTGTTATTACGCGCGGTTAATCGTCCGCTCGTGATGACTTCTGCGAATGCAAGCGGGCACCCTCCCGTACTGAAAAATGAACATGCGGTAGAACAATTGGCCGACTTGGCTGATGTTTATCTTTGTCACAATCGCGATATTCTACAACGTGCTGATGATAGTCTTGTTCGTGTTGCCTTCGATGGATTAGAAACATTGCGTCGCGCCCGTGGCTATGTGCCCGATGAAATACCACTTGAAACACAAAGCACAAAAAATGTGTTGGCGTTGGGTTCTGATCTGAAAAATACATTCTGCTTACTACGTCACAATAAAGCTGTACTGAGCCAACATATTGGCGACACAGCAAATGAACAAGTGCGGTCGCAATTAAGTGAAAATCTTGAATTATTTCAAAATATTTATCAATTTAAACCAGACATTATCGCGGTGGATGCTCACCCCGGCTATTTTTCATCTTCCATCGGGAAACAACTTGCTGAACAGCAACAAATCACACCAATAGAAGTACTGCATCATCATGCTCATATTGTCAGCGTAATGGCCGAGCACAATTGTAATGAACCTGTAATTGGTCTTGCTCTAGATGGTATCGGCATGGGCGAAAATGGACAACTTTGGGGGGGCGAATGCCTACTTGTTGATTATCAACATAGTCAATATTTAGGTGGTCTGCCGGCTGTTGCTCTACCGGGCGGCGATCTTGCCGCCAAACAACCTTGGCGTAATTGGCTGGCTCACCTGCATCAATTTGTGCCGCAATGGCAAGAAATTCTCACAAAAACTTGCACTGAACCGAATTGGCAAATACTAGTCAATGCCATTGAGCGCGGACTCAATTGTCCACCTATATCATCTGCGGGGCGTTTATTTGATGCCGTAGCTTATGCTCTCGGCATTGCACCAACCATTGTTTCTTGGGAGGGTGAAGCGGCTTGTCATCTCGAAGCGCTAGCAAACACCTCATCTTTGGCGACACAAACACAAAGTGCGGTCAATATTCCAGTAAAAATGCCGCTTATCGGCAATAAACTGGATTTAGCTTACTTTTGGCAAAGTTGGTTGAATTATCATGCATCTGTTGAAGATAAAGCCTTTGCCTTTCATTATGCTCTCGCCCAAGGTTTTGCTGAACTTGCGGCAAACCAAGCTTGCAAATACCAATGCCGTACCATCGTGCTATCTGGCGGTGTGATGCATAACCAACTACTACGTCGCTTATTAAAAGAAACGTTGAGCGAATTCCGTGTACTAAGTGCGCATAAACTACCAATGGGGGATGGCGGACTCAGTTTAGGTCAGGCTGTTATTGCCATGCATAGAAACTGATAATTCCTAATATGAAAATAGGGGCTGTACTAGGTAACGACTAAAAATTCCATTTAGGCTAGAATAAACCAATGAGAAAAAGTCGCTTAAGTCAGCATAAACAAAATAAACTCATTGAACTGTTTGTCGCAGGTGTTACGGCTAGAACAGCGAGTGAGTTGGTAAATGTAAACAAAAATACAGCCGCTTATTACTTTCATCGCTTGCGCTTACTCATCTATCAAACCAGTTCTCACTTAGAAATGTTTGAGGGCGAAATTGAAGCCTATGAAAGCTATTTCGGCGGTGCTCGTAAGGGTAAACGTGGTTGCGGTGCCGCAGGCAAAGTCGCGGTATTTGGACTTCTTAAGCGCAATGGTAAAGTTTATACCGCTGTTGTGCCAAATGCGCAATCAGCGACACTATTGCCAATTATCCGTGAAAAAATTAAGTCTGATAGCATTGTTTACACCGATACTTACCGTAGTTATGATGTGCTTGATGTCAGCGAATTTAGCCATTTTCGCATAAATCACAGCATGCATTTTGCTGAAAATCATAACCACATAAATGGAATTGAGAATTTTTGGAATCAAGCAAAACGTCATTTACGCAAGTTTAATGGCATTCCCAAAGAGCATTTTGAGCTGTATTTGAAGGAATGTGAATGGCGTTTTAATAACAGTGAAATAAAATCTCAAATTTCCATTTTAAAACAATTGGTTAAGGGGGGGTGGTCTAGTTATCTGGTACAGCCCCATATTTTATAGTAATCTAATCTCACGATACTGCTCTAAATAGCCTTAAACTCAATCAACATCGCACTTTGTGGATCTAACACAGGAATTGTTAAACCAACATAAGTAAGCCATTCGCTTTTCACTGTAACTGGATTACCCGCAAAGTTTTCTCTCAACCATTGCGGGAAAGTTTTCATTAAATGTCCAGCAAAACCTTCAGGAATATAATCAGGAATTGAAATAACATTCACCTGATAGTTTCTATTCTTATTAAGATATGGTAAACGCAATTTCCCCATTTGCTTATAATCTGGCATATCAAGTTGACTAATTAAAAGTACCGCATGATTTTTATCATTGGATACGACCCCGTTAATTAGAGTATTTTCACTATGATAATCCAGACGGAACACATCACCACTATGTAACAATGGACGTAACTGTTTATGCAAAGCAATATATTTTGCAAAACCTGCACGTTCTTCTGCCGATTCTTTCACAGGATCCAATTCAACACCCATGTGCCCAAATAACGCTGTCAATCCACGGAAATCAAAAGAGAAATGGCGATTTGTAGTTTGGCACGGTGCGCCACCAATGTGCGCACCTATTACTTCCGGCGGATAAAAATAACTCATTCCACGTTGGATTTTTTGGCGCGCTAATGCATCATTATTGTCTGAAGTCCAAAAACGTTGTGAATGTTTGAGAATCTCAAAATCGACACGCGCACCCCCCGATGAACAACTTTCAATTTCCACATGCGGATAACGCTCTCGTAAAAGACTAAATAAGCGATAAGCAGCTTCCGTTTGCGCCTTGACTGCCGCTTTGCCTAAATGCCCTGGTTGCACTAAACGGCGGTTATGATCCCATTTGATATAATCAATTTGATGTTCACCAAGTAACCAATCCATTCGTTCTAAGAGATAATTAAAAACATCTGGATTCACTAAATCTAAGGTATATTGATGACGTTCTTCAGGTTGTTCATAGCCATCTAATTGCAAGAGCCAATCTGGATGTTGCTCATATAATTGACTACGCTTATTAATCATCTCCAGTTCAACCCAAATACCGAATTGCATGCCTAATTTTTTGACCGCATCAATTACAGGTGTTAATCCGTGCGGATATTTTTTCTCATCTAAAAACCAATCTCCCAATCCACCAAAATCATCATTACGACCAACAAACCAACCGTCATCAATGATAAAACGTTCTACCCCCATTTCTGCCGCTTTTTCTGCCATAGCAATAATATGCGCAGGATCATGATTAAAGGTCACCCCTTCCCAAATATTTAAATGCACAGGGCGAACTGGCTGATGAAAATGCACAATATGTTGACGAATATGACGATGAAATTGTTGTGACATACCATTCAAGCCACTCTCTGAATAAGCGGTATAAACCCAAGGCGTTGAGATAGATTCCCCTTGTTGCAACACAATTTCACCCGGTAAATAGAGATTTTCCAACTGGGCAAAGCGACGCCCATCAATTAACACATCAGCACGAATACGATGATTTCCCGACCAAGCTAAATGAAAACCCCAAACTTCGCCTTGTTCTTGACTAAAGTGTGGTCGTCCTAACACAAGGTTTGGCGCGTATTCATGCGAGGTGCGACCATGACGATTTTCTTGTGTAAATGCACCATGTTTCAATCGTAAACGATTTTCTTGTAACTCACGACACCAACGCCCATAAAAACTCAGCACTTCGTCCGCATACTCGGGCACAGGCAGCGTTACCGCTAAACGGTTTATCGTAAATGCACCTTCCACTAAATTGGTCACCGTATTGCGAAATTTAAATACACCATTTTCATCCGCTTCAATTTCAGTTTTAAACCCTAACTTCGCAATAGGATCTTCAGCTTCAATCACCAAATTATTACCATTTTTAACCGCACTTTTCGTCACAAAAACAGGCGCCCAATCATAACCGCTACGGTGCCCTTCTAAACTGGAACAGCCAAAATAACCGCGTCCATTTTCTGCAGCAAAAGTCACAGGAATATCCACATCCAGACTGCCATTTGCCACGCCACGCTCAATCGTCATAGCATCAAATTCAGAAATATCATCAATGTTAAGGTGTTTACCCCAATAAAGAATTTCTGCAGGCTCGGTGCGAATAACTAAATCTGTATCTTTACTTGTTAATCGAATAATCTCATTCATAATTTATATCCTTAATTCACTTTATGATATTTGTCTAATAAGGCGATATTTACTTTTGCTAATAAGTCGCCATGCAGTTTGTAATAACGTAAATAAACGAAAAATTTAATTGCATAAAAAAGAATTGGTAAGCCGATCATAATGACTTTCATCCAGAAAATCGTTGTGTCATTTTGAACTGCATTAGGTATATAGCCAATTACCGTTAATAAGATCCCGACTAAAAATGCAGAAATTGCTGAACCTGCTTTTACTACCATTGTTTGAACAGAATAGGCAATACTTTCAGAACGGATTCCTAATTTATATTCACCATAGTCCACTGTATCCGCCACCATAATTACTTGTAATGTCCAGAACAACGCATTACCAATTTGCATAAAGATTCCAGCAAGAATAATCAAGAAAATGCTTGGTTTTTCTGCCATTCCTGAGTAGCCTAAAATTAGGCAACTCAAAATCGCACTAACAGAAATAGTGATCCACAAAGAACGGCGTGAGAACAAGCGAACTAAACGTGCAAAGAAGATAATAATTAATAGATTAGCGATCCCTGCATAAGACATATAATAAGGGAACAACTCTTTATCACCTACCGCATAAGTAAAGTAATAAATCGCAAAACCACCAATAATATTACTTGCAATGTTATAACATAATGCCATAACCAACATGGCAGAAAGTTGATCATTGCGCGGAATTAAAGACACTAAGGTTTTTAGTGGAACTTTTTGAGCAGCTTGACCCGCATTCACATTATCAGATGAATATTTTTCTTTTACGTTCATCAACGTAATAATCGTTGAAGCAATAAAGCAAACAATGATAATGACCGTAAACCAACGGAATCCCAAACTTTTATTATCGCCACCTACATAATCCACAAAAGCAATAGTTACACCTGCGGTAACAAAGTTAGCTACGCTAGAAAAGAAACGCGGATAAGGTACCAATTCTTCACGCTCACGGGCATCTAAAGTTAAGGTTGGTGTTAATGACCAAAATGGAATATCCATTAAGGTATAAGTCATACCCCAAAGAGTATAGGTAACTGCAATATAAACAATCAGTGCCGTACCGCTAAAATAATCAGCACAAAACAAGGAAAAAAGTGCAATCGAATTTAAAATTGTACCAATCAAAATCCAAGGCTTAAATTTACCCCAACGAGTGCGCGTATTATTCACAATCCAACCCATAATTGGATCATTTAAAGCATCCCAAAGTCGTGCAACCATAAAAATAGTACCAACAATTGCGGCGGAAACACCCAATACATCCGTGTAATAATACATTAAGTACATATACACAATATGTATCGCGAAATCTTTCCCATAAGCTCCAAGTCCAAAGCTTAATTTTGTTTTCATTGATAAGCTCATAGTAACCTCTTTTATTGTTTTCTGGTTTATATATGGGTTACATATTCACACAGCTTATTAAACAATAACTATACTGAAATTTTGCTCAAAATTCCCAAAAACTCAGATACAAAGATTAGTGCATCATAATATGAGTTTTCAGGAATAAATTACTAGAAAATGAGAATTTTTACGTTATACTAATCGAAATATGGCTAATTATTCCCAATAATAGCAATGAAAAAAAATCAATCCCAAAACACCGCACTTTTACCGCAAAATTTACTTGAGACAACATCTAGCAGTGAGGCTATTAGTCCCTTATCGCTTTCTCTCGCTGCTCGCCCGCTTAATGTGAATTTACAGTCACCACCACAAAATATGCCTGCTTATCATTGGCATGGGCATATTGAAATTAATATCCCTTTTAATGATGATATTGAATATAGTTTTAACGAACACAACGTTACTCTAAATGCAGGGCATACTGTTTTATTTTGGGCATCCATTCCACATAGATTGACAAATAAGAAAAATTGTCAAAATATGGCCGTATTTGATATTCCAGTTCATCAATTTCTTTCATGGCAAATTTCCCACTCATTGATTAATCACATTACACACGGCATTGTTATCCAGTCTAAAAATAAAGATCTAATTAGTCTTTTTGAAATAAAACGTTGGATAAAAGAGTTGCAAATGGAAGATATTAATAGACACCAACTAGTTTACGATGAAATTCAACTTATGGTACGTCGAATAAGCTTAGATGGTTGGTCACCCTTGTTGGAACATCCTCAAAAGAGTATTCAACAAATTTCGTCGTCAAAACATGCGCAAAACTATGTACGTACAATGTTAGATTACATCGCGAATCATTATAATGAACCATTAACTGCTCAAACTGTTGCCAATGCTGTTGGACTAAACTCAAATTATGCTATGGGACTCTTTCAAAGCGCGATGCAACTGACCATTAAACAATATATTACAGTAATGCGGATTCACCATGCCAAAGCTTTATTAAGCGACACAAATAGAACTATGCTGGATATTTCTTTAACTAGTGGTTTTAGCTCGCTCAGCCGTTTTTATGATAATTTTCTAAAATATACTGGCATGCCGCCTAATAAATATCGTAAACAAATTCGAGCTAATGCAAATTGGTCTGCACAAGGCTTAGTTCCGACTGCCCATCATATTAAAGGTGGTAGTACGGGTGAGCAATTAATTATTAATGAATAACAATCGGTTATTAGGATTTTAACTATGCAATTTCCTCCGCTTTAATCTGCTACACTTATCCGTCGTTACAAACGTTTTATGGCGGATGTTCAACTCCCCACTCAAGAACAACTCACTTTGCATTGTACTAACACAGGTGCGATGACTGGTTGTGGTGAAAAAGGCGATACCTTATGGTTTTCTGATTCCCAAAGTACAACGCGAAAATACCCTTGCTCATGGGAATTCACTGAATTACCAAATGGAAATTTAGTCTGTATTAATACACATCGTTCTAATCAATTAGTTTATGAGGCGCTACAAAATAAACAAATTTTAGAGCTTGCCAACTATAGCCAAATCACACCTAAAAAATAAGGGGCTGACGTAGATTAGCAAGTGTGCTAATCTACGCCAGC